>Ga0209511_1000481_pt1 | contig 40882 bp, 31 predicted proteins | sample SSSSmetaG_FD_184141 | JGI IMG/M metagenome (GOLD analysis project Ga0209511, IMG submission 184141) | Glacier valley bacterial and archeal communities from Borup Fiord, Nunavut, Canada, to study Microbial Dark Matter (Phase II) - ​SSSS... | ecosystem: Environmental > Aquatic > Freshwater > Ice >... | reverse complement strand
GCCGCGCCGCGCCCGCCGGCCAAAGCGGGCTGCTGGCCAGCCTGCGCCTGACGGCCGCCGCCAGCCCCGCCCCGCTGCCGGTGCGGCTGGTCGGTTTCGAGGCCCGGCGCACCGGCCCCACCGCCGCCCGCCTGAGCTGGGCCACCGCGTCGGAGCAGGACAACGCCGGCTTCGACATCGAGAAAAGCCCCGACGGCCAGCAGTTTACGGCGCTGGGGTTCGTGCCCGGCCAGGGTGCCACGCTCCAGCCCCAGGCGTACGCTTACGTGGACGGCCGCGCCATTGCGGCCGCCTACTACCGCCTGGCCCAGCGCGACTTCGGCGGGCAACTCACGTACTCGGCCACCGCGTTCGTGGCCGCGCCCGCCGAGCGGCCGGGCGCGCCGGCCCAACTCTCGTGCTGGCCCAACCCGACCCACGACCTGGTGCAGGTGCAGCTCAGCGGCGGCCCTGGCGCACTTCCGGCCGGCACCGAGGCCCAGGTGCTGGACCTGCTGGGCCGCGTCCTGCTACGCCAGCCCCTCAACCCTGGCGGCGCACCCACGCCCCTGAGCATCAGCGTGCTCGCGCCGGGCTGCTACCTGGTGCAAGTGCGCACCGCCGAGGGCCGACTGACTCAGCCGCTGCTCGTAAGGTGATTGGGTGATTAGGGGTCGTTGTCATGCTGAACGAAGTGAAGCATCTCGCTCGCTTTGTGGCAGGGCTGACGTATGGAATTACTACACCACGCAAGATGCTTCGCTTTGCTCAGCATGACAACGACCCCCAACACCCAACTACCTACTCATCCAATACCCTCCTACCCTTCCTCCCTTAACTTGCGGGCCTTTTCGCCATCTCCCGTTTCAGGGTGCCCATGCTCGTCGTCCGCGACCCCGCTCTTTTTCCGCCCCTGACCGATGCCGTCGTAACGAGCGGTACGTTTGACGGGGTGCACCTAGGGCATCAGCGCATTTTGGGGCGACTGCGGCAGGTGGCCGACGCGGTGGGCGGGCCGGCGGTCGTCATCACCTACTGGCCCCACCCGCGGCTGGTGCTGGGGCCGCCCCCGGCCCACCCCGAGCGGCTCGACCTGGAGCTGCTCAACACGCTGCCCGAGCGCGAGGCGCACCTGGCCGCCCACGGCGTGGACTACCTGCTGGTGGTGCCCTTCACCCGTGAATTCGCCGAGTGGACTTCCGAGCAGTATATCCAGGAGCTGCTGCTGAAAACCGTGGGTGCTAAGCACCTGGTCATTGGTTACGACCATCGGTTTGGCAAAAACCGGGAGGGCGGGTTTGACTATTTATCGGCTCACGCCGACCGCTACGGGCTGAGCGTGGAGGAGATTCCACGCCACGAAGTGGACGCGGTAGGCGTGAGTAGCACCCGCATCAGGCGGGCGCTGCGGGCGGGCGACGCGGCGGCGGCGGCCCGCGCGCTCGGCTACGCGTACCCGCTCACGGGGCGCGTGGTGGCGGGCCGGCAGCTGGGGCGCACCATCGGCTACCCCACGGCCAACCTGGCGCTGGACGAGCCGCTCAAGCTCGTGCCCGCCCGGGGCGTGTACGCGGCCTGGGCCAGCACGGCGGCCGGCACCCGCCACCCGGCCATGCTCAACATCGGTCAGCGGCCCACCGTCGGCGACAACCTCGCCCCAACCATCGAAGCCAACCTGCTCGATTTCAGCGGCGATTTATACGGCCAGCCCCTCACCCTGGAGCTGGTAGCCTGGCTACGGGGCGAGCAGAAGTACGACGGGCTGGCCGCGCTTCAGGCCCAATTAGCGCTGGATGCGCAGGCCACCCGCGAAATAATTTATTCGGCACAGAGTTAGAAGGAGTGTCAGAGAGTTAAAAAGAGTCCCTTCCAAACTCTTTTTTAAACTCCTTCTACCTCCGTGCAAAATCCCCTCCTTATGCTGCGCCTTCTCTGCTTTTTGCTCCCTTTGTCTGCCCTGGCCCAGGCTCCCTTGCGCGGGGTGGTGCAGGACTCGGCCACCCGGCAGCCGCTGCCGTTTTCGAGCGTGTTTCTGGCCAACACCACGATTGGGGTGACGACCAACGAGGTGGGCGAGTTTACCATTCCGCGGGTGCCGGCCGGCTCCTACGACGTGGTCGGCTCCTACGTGGGCTACCGGCTCAGCAAGCAGACCGTGCGCGTGGGCAGCCAGCCGCTGCCGCCGCTCACGCTGCGCCTCGGGGCCACGGGCAGCGCCCTGGGCGAAGTCGTGGTGCAGGCCCCGCCCCACCGGCCCGAGGATTTCCAGAAATTCACCGAGCAGTTTCTGGGCCGAACCACGTTCTCGCAGCAGTGCCGCATCACCAATCCGGGCGACGTGGTGGTGTTCGTCGCCGACTCGACCCACGAGCTGCTGGCTTCGGCCAAAAACTTCGTGCAGGTCGAGAACGAGGCGCTCGGCTACCGGGTTAAGTATTTCGGGCTGCGCTTCAGCTACGACCCCCAGACCGAGGCCAGCCGCTTCGAGGGCCAGCCGCTGCTGGAGGAGATGACCCCGCGCGACGAGGCCCAGCGCCGCCTCTGGGCCACGAACCGGGCGGCGGCCTACGCCGGCTCGCTGCCCCATTTTTTGAAGAGCGTTTATGACGGACGGGTACGGTCGAGCGGCTTTCTGGCCCAGCAGGTGCGCCTGGAAAGCGGCGGCCCGGCCGGCGCGGCCGCCACCACCAAACTCTACGCCGCCCCGCTGCCGCTCGACAGCCTGCGCCGCGTCGATGCCGACGGCCGGGTGTTCCTGCGCTTTCATCACGATTTGCAAGTGGCCTATTTCGGCGAAGCGCCCGACCCGCGCTACGACCAGCCGATGGCCTCGCTCGGCCCCGACCCGCGCCCCGATTCGCGCAAGCCCGCCAAGCCCTGGCCGGCCCTGCGCCAGGTGTCGGGCCTGCGCCTGCTCACCCCGGAGGTGGAAATCCTGCCCGACGGCTCGCTGCTCGACCCGCTCGCCGTGTCGGTGGGCGACTACTGGGCGTTTGAAAAGCTCGGCGAGTTTTTACCGCTGGACTATGAGCCGGGGATGGCGGGGACGGGCGCGGCGGTGAAGTAGCCAGGGTTTGAGGCTTACTTAAACAAGGGAAGGTGAATAGCCACTAGCTTATTTTCGCAAAATCTGAAAATAAGCTAGTGGCTCGGTTGGTCTGTATCCGCTGCCCTTACGCCCCGGCCCGCCTTAGCTTCGCGCTATGATTGACAAGACTGTCCCGGACGCGCGCGCCGCGCTGGCCGGCCTCGCCGACGGCATGACCCTGATGCTGGGCGGCTTCGGGCTGTGCGGCATCCCCGAAAACGCGATTGCTGAGATTCTGCGCCTCGGCGTAAAAGACCTGACCTGCATCTCAAACAACGCCGGGGTGGATGATTTCGGCATCGGACGGCTCTTGCAACGGCGGCAGGTGCGTAAGATGATTGCGAGCTACGTGGGGGAAAACGCCGAGTTTGAGCGGCAGCTGCTGGCCGGCGAGCTGGAAGTGGAGCTGATTCCGCAAGGCACCCTGGCCGAACGCTGCCGGGCCGGCGGGGCGGGCATTCCGGCCTTTTACACCCCGGCCGGCTTCGGCACCGAAGTGGGCCAGGGCAAGGAATCCCGCGAGTTCGACGGCAAAATGTATTTGCTCGAAACCGGTCTGCGGGCTGATTTTGCCTTCGTCAAAGCCTGGCGCGGCGACACGGCCGGCAACCTCGTCTATCGCGGTACGGCCCGCAACTTCAACCCCATGATGGCTACGGCTGGGCGCATCACCGTGGCCGAAGTGGAGGAATTGGTGCCGGCCGGCGCGCTCGACCCCAATCAGATTCACACGCCGGGTATCTACGTGCAGCGCATCTTTGAGGGCCGGGATTATGAGAAGCGGATTGAGCAAAGAACGGTTAGGGGGTAAAACGGAGTGGTACTCCGTTTATCGCCGCGCAGCGGCGAAAGGTCGTTGTTAAGCACTAGCCAACTGGCGGAGCCGAGCAGAGCCGGCTCCGCAACGCCCATTCGCCGCTGCGCGGCGATAAACGGAGTGCCACTCCGTTTTACATTTTGCTTATGAAAAAACTGCTTCTTCTCACCCTGCTGCTTGGCAGCCTCAGCGGCTTCGGGCAGGTGGCGCGGCCGGGCCGGCCACCTGCCCGAAGCCCAACGTCCAGGGCCTTGCTGGCCCGCCCGGCCGCCCCTGACTTCCGCGCCCTCGACGCGCTGCTGACGCAGTACGTAGCCGATGGCCGCCAGCCCGGCATTAGCGCCCTGCTCGTGCGCGACGGCCAGGTGCTCTACCGCAAAGCGTTCGGCCTCGCCGACGTGGCCGCCGACACACCCCTCACGCCCGAAGCCATCGTGCGCATCGCCTCCCAAACCAAGGCCCTGACCAGCGCGGGGTTGATGCTGCTCTACGACGAGGGCCGGTTTGGGCTCGATGAGCCGGTCTCGAAGTACCTGCCGGCCTTCAGGAATCCGCGGGTGCTGGCCGCGTTCAACGCCCGGGACTCGACCTACACCAGCGTGCCGGCGCGCGCCGAAATCACCATCCGGCAGCTGCTCACGCACACTTCGGGTCTCAGCCACCCGGTTATCGGCAGCCCGGAAATGGGAGCCATTTACGCCAAAGCACACATTCCGAGCGGCATCGGTACGCCGGGCGGGCTGCTGGCAACGGCCGTGGACCGGCTCGCCACCCTGCCGCTGGCCCACGAGCCGGGCGCGCGCTTTACCTACGGGCTGAGCGTGGACGTGGTGGGCCGCCTTGTCGAGGTGCTCAGCGGGCAGCCGCTGGACGCGTACCTGAAAGCGCGCCTATTCGAGCCGCTCGGCATGCGCGACACCTATTTTTATTTGCCCGCTGACCGCGCCGGCCGGCTTGCCCGGCTATACACCGAAGACTCCCAGACCAAGGCCACCGTGCCCATGCGCCCCCGCGACGGCCTCACGCCCGACTATCCGCTGGGCCAGGGCACCTACTTTTCGGGCGGCGCGGGCCTCTGCTCCACCCTCGACGACTACGCCGCCTTCCTGCAAATGCTGCTCGACGGCGGCACCTGCCGGGGCCGCCGCCTGCTGGCGGCCAGCACCGTGCGCCTGATGACGGGAAACCAAATCGGCGAGCTTATGGTAGGCGACCGGAAATTCGGCCTCGGCTTCGGGCTGACCACGCCCACGAGCGCGGCCCGCACTGGCCTCTCGGTCGGCTCATTCGAGTGGAGCGGCAGCCTCGGCACCGCGTACTGGGCCGACCCGGAACAGAAGCTCGTCGTGCTGCTCTACACCCAGAAATACCCCAATACGACGGCCGCCGACCTGACCGACAAGTTTAAGCGAGCCGTCTATGCGGCGTTCAAATAATTTTCGTGCGGTGTCGCGCCGTGTTAAACGCAGTGTTTCGCAGTGCGCTGACTTGCTTTCAACACCACGGGACACTGCGTTTTAACACCGCGAAACACCGCGCGAAATAACCCCACCCATGCTCGACAAACACGGCATCGCCCGGCGCATCGCCCAGGAAGTGCAAAACAACTCCTACGTGAACCTGGGTATCGGCATCCCGACACTCGTGGCCAACTACCTGCCGGCCGGCATCAACGTCGAGCTGCAATCCGAAAACGGGCTGCTCGGCATGGGGCCTTTTCCGACCGAGAGTGAGGTGGATGCCGACCTTATCAACGCCGGCAAGCAAACCGTGACGACGCTGCCCGGCTCCAGCCTGTTCTCGTCGGCCGAGTCCTTCGCCATGATTCGCGGCGAGCACGTGGACTTGACCATTCTGGGGGCGATGGAAGTGTCCGACACCGGCGACATCGCCAACTGGAAAATCCCCGGCAAGCTGGTCAAGGGCATGGGCGGGGCGATGGACCTCGTGGCGTCGGCCAAAAACATCATCGTGGCCATGCAGCACGTCGATAAAGCCGGGCGCTCGAAGCTGCTGCCGGCTTGCACGCTGCCGCTCACGGGCTTGCGCTGCGTCAAGAAAGTCGTGACCGAGCTGGCCGTGCTCGACATCACGCCCGAGGGATTCGTGCTGCGCGAGCGCGCCCCGGGGGTGAGCGTGGCTCAGATTCGGGCAGCCACCGCCGGCCGGCTCATGGTGCCGTTTGCTTCGGATGACGAAGTGCCGGAGATGCGCGGCGTGTAGCGACCAGCAAGTTTTTCGGAGGGTAAATTTGGGCGACCATTCCGGCCCTGCGTTTGTTAGGCCCTCTGCGCACCTCCGCGTTTTACCTCTGCGCTCCTCTGCGGGAAACTCCGCCCGACGAGCCTGCCCTCCAATCTATGGCTACCAATTCCAACGGCAAAGCCCCCCTAAACGGCACTCCCAAAAAAGCCGCGCCCGACGTGCGCCTCACGCCCACCGCCGTGCCCGCCCACAAGCTCGTGCTGCGCACGCTGCGGCGGTCCGACTTCAAGGCCATCAAGCACATCATGGACCAGGTGTATTCCAACATGGAAGGGGCCTGGTCGGCGGACGAGTTCGCGGCGCTGGTGCGCAAATTCCCCGAAGGGCAGATTGGCATCGAGGACAACGGCACGCTGGTTGCCGCCGCGCTGGCCATCATCGTGGACTACAGCAAGTTCGGTGATAAACACACCTACGCCAAGATAACCGGCAACGGCAAGTTCGACACCCACGACGCGGACGGCGACACGCTCTACGGCGTGGACGTATTCGTGGACCCGGCCTACCGTAACCTGCGCCTGGGCCGCCGCCTCTACGACGCGCGCAAGGAGCTGTGCGAGAACCTCAACCTGCGCGCCATGCTCGCCGGGGGGCGCATTCCGGGCTACGCGGCCTATGCCGACGAGATGACCCCGGCCAAGTACGTGGAGAAAGTGCGCAACAAGGAATTGGTGGACCCGATTCTGACTTTCCAGCTCTCGAACGACTTTTTCGTGCGCAAAATCATCCGCGGGTATTTGCCCTACGATGCCGAGAGCAAAGCCTACGCGACGCTGCTCGAATGGCTGAACGTGTACTACGAGGAGGACGAAAAGCTCATCGGCAACACGAAGTCGAACGTGCGCATCGGCATCGTGCAGTGGCAGATGCGGGCCACGCGCTCGCTGGAAGACCTGCTCCAGCAAATCGAGTTTTTCGTGGACACCGTCTCGGGCTACAAGGCCGACTGCGTACTGTTCCCGGAGTTTTTCAACGCCCCGCTCATGGCCCTGACCAACGAGGACTCGCCCTCGGTGGCCATCCGGGCGATGGCCGCGTTCACCGAACCCATCAAGGCCAAGATGATGGAGCTGGCCGTGAGCTACAACATCAACATCGTGGCCGGCTCGATGCCCGTTTACGAGGACGGCCGGCTGAGCAACGTGGCCTACCTCTGCCGCCGCGACGGCACCGTGGACGAGCAGTACAAGCTGCACGTGACACCCGACGAGGCCAGCTACTGGGGGATGCGCGGCGGCGATAAAATCAAGTGCTTCGACACGGACTTCGGCAAAATCGGTATCCTGGTGTGCTACGATGTCGAGTTCCCGGAATTGTCGCGGCTACTGAGCGATGAGGGCATGAAAATCCTGTTCGTGCCCTTCTGGACCGACACCAAGAATGCCTACCAGCGGGTGCGCATCTGCGCCCAGGCCCGCGCCATCGAGAACGAGTGCTACGTCGCCATCACCGGCTCGGTGGGCAACCTGCCCCGCGTCGAGAACATGGACATTCAGTATTCGCAGTCGGCCGTGTTCTCGCCCAGCGACTTCGCCTTCCCGCACGATGCCATCGTGGCCGAAGCGACTCCGAACACGGAGATGACGCTCATCGCCGACCTCGACCTGGACTTGCTCAAGGACCTGAACACGAGCGGGGCCGTGCGCAACCTGCGCGACCGCCGCAAGGAATTGTATTCCGTGAGCTGGGTGAAGAAAGCCGACTCCCCGCGCGATGAGGAATTGCTGGCGCAAGGTGAAGAGCGGATGCCGGGCGCGCGGCCGAGCCGGCGCAAAGCCATCGCAGCGGGGTAGCGCGGTTCTCCGACCCGCAAACGGTGATGAAATGAATGTCGGCGGCGGGTCGGAGACCCGCGCTACGCGGTGCGTAAGTTTGCCTCATGATAGCGCGGCCGAAACTCTTCGTCGTAGGCGGGCCGAACGGGGCGGGCAAGTCCACATTCGCCAAAAAATTCCTGCGGGAAAATCCTGACTACATTTTTCTGAACGCCGACGAGATTGCCCGGCAGTTCAACCCAGACAACGTACACGACGCGCGCATTAACGCTGGGCGGGCTTTTCTGACCAACCTGGCAGCCCTGCGCGACGACTAAGCCAACCTTGTGCTAGAATCCACTTTATCTGGTGTTTCGCTGGCCCAGCAAATCCGACTGTTTGCCGAAGCGGGCTACTACATCAGCCTGACCTACGTTTACCTGCCTTCGGCCGAGCTATCGGTGAGCCGGGTAGCGGGCCGGGTGCTGGAAGGCGGGCACCATGTGCCGACTGAAGACATTCTGCGCCGCGTCGGGCGGAGTCAGAAGAACTTTTGGCACACATACCGAATTTTAGCAGACGAGTGGCAACTGATTCTCAACGCCGATAGTGGCTTCGTGCTGGTTGCTAAATCAGCAGAACACACGCTGACTGTCTTCAATCAACCGCTTTTCCAGCGCTTCGTACGCGCCCAAGACAAGGACCCCTCTTAACGCTACCATTATGCAAGCCACCGCGCCCGCCATCGAGTTTACCGGCTTCGCCGACGAAATCCAGCGCATCGGACAAGAGGCCGTGCAGGAAGCTCAGGACAACCTGCGCCGCCAGGGCATCCCGCTTTGCTTCGAGCGCAACGGGCGCATCTACTACGAGATGCCCGACGGCAGCATCCAGACCGAGAACCCGTACCCGGCCCTGCTGCGGGCGCGCGGGCTGGGCGATTTGCCGTAGGCGTGGCCTTCCTTTCTAGTCAATCAAGAGGCAGCCCCGACCGGGCTGCCTTTTTACTGAGAGACCGGCCTCGTTAGCGGGGCGCGCAAGCTCCGTGAGACACCAAAGCGCGCTGGATTATGAGTTTGCTGTGATTTCGCCGGCCAACTCCAACCCGGCGAGTAATCAACTGACTAACAAACGTTTTCGTATAGTTGGTCCTCTTTCCCAAGTGGTGACGATGCCGCGAGTTTGACCTGGCGTTCACATTTGATGCGCCAACGCCACCTATATTGGCGGCGATTATCTTTTTTCAACCATTCCTTACACCATGAGAAAGTACCTACTGCTGCTATTCTGGATGGCGTTGCTCTTGCCGGCTCACAGCCTGTGGGCGCAGACGCGCCCCGTAACGGGCACCGTAACCGGGGCCGATGGCGCGGCACTGCCCGGCGTGACGGTGCTGGCCAAAGGCACGGCCGTGGGCACGGCCACCAACGCCGACGGCCGCTACGAGCTGGCGGTGCCGGCCGGGGCCACGACGCTCGTGTTTTCGTTCGTCGGCTACGACACCAGGCAGGTGGCCATCGGCGAGAAAACCAGCATCAACGTGGCGCTGACGGCCAACACGACCGGCCTCGACGAGATTGTGGTCGTGGGCTACGGCACCCAGTCGCGGCGCGACCTGACGGGCAACGTGGCCACCATCAGCGGCAAGGAAATCAAATCGCTGCCCGTGCAAAGCTTCGACCAGGCCCTGTAGGGCCGCGCGCCCGGCGTAAACGTAACTACCCCCAACGGCGTGCTCAACGCGCCGCCGGTTATCCGCATCCGGGGCGTAAACTCCATCTCCCTCAGCGGGCAGCCGCTGTTCGTGGTGGACGGCATTCCGACCTTCAGCGGCAATAACTCGACCGTGGCCAACGTGCCCAACAACCCGCTGGCCAACATCAACCCCGACGACATTGAGAGCGTGGAAGTGCTCAAGGATGCGTCGGCCTCGGCCATCTACGGCTCGCGGGCCATCGGCGGAGTTATTCTGATTACGACCAAGCGCGGGCGTAAGGGGCAGCCGGCCCGGCTCTCGTTCGACAACTGGGTGGGCCTGACCCAGCCCGTGCGCCTGCTCAAAGTGCTCGGCGCGCAAGATTACGTGACCATCAAGAACGAGGCCGTGCGCAACCTCAACGCCAACCGGCTGGCCGTAACTGGTACGCCCGGCACTAACGTCGAAGGGTTTAAGCTCGGGCAGGACGCGGGCGGCAATACCATCGACACGGACTGGTACAAGGAAGTGTACCGCACCGGGTTTTCGTCGAACCACAGCCTGAACTTCTCGGGCGGCACGGACCGCACCACGTACTACACGGCGGTGAACTACACCAAGCAGCGGGGGATGCTGAAAAACAACGAGTTTCAGCGCTACGGGGCCCGCCTCAACCTGGACCACAAGCTCTTTGACCGCGTAACTATCGGCACTTCGTTCAACTTTGCCAATACGCTCAATTCGTCGCCCAACTCCGGCTCGGTCGGCGACGCGGCTTTCGGCACGGGCGGCCTGGGGCGGCTGCCGCTGGTGTTGCCGCCCAACGTGTCGCCCTACAACCTCGACGGCACGCCCAGCACGAACGGGGCCGGCATCGGGTCGGGGGCCAACCTGAACCCCGGCACGGGCCTGCCGCTGGGCATCAACTTCTACAACCCGGTCGTGGACCTGGCCAACAACTACTTCACGTCGGAAAGCAACCAGATTCAGGGCAGCATCTTCCTGAATTACGAAGTCGTCAAGGGCCTGAACGTGCGTACGCAGTTCGGCATCGACAACATCTCGTTCGAGGACCGCTCGTACCTGACTTCGCTGGCCGGCGACGGCTTCTCGACCAGCGGCTCGGCCGCCAACTACTTCCGCACCAACAAGCGCTGGAACTGGCAGACGACGGCGCAGTACGACCGGACGCTGGGTGAGAACCACAACTTCTCGCTGCTGGCCGGCACCGAGCAGCAGCAAACCGACGTGTTGCGCTCGGGCGCCAGCCGCAGCCAGGTGGCCGACCCGTTCTTCACCACCTTTCAGGGCGGCTTCGCCGTCACCAACCCGGACGGCAACTTCCAGGGGTCTAACTACCTGGTTTCGCCGATTTTTGGGCGTTTGACCTACAACTACGCCCGCAAGTACCTGCTCACCTTCAATGCCCGGCGCGACGGCTACTCGGCTTTTGCCCCGGGCCGCAAGTACGGCAACTTCTACGGGGCCTCGGCGGGCTACGTGATTTCGGAAGAAAACTTCTGGAAAAACAGCGCCCTGGGCAAAACGCTGGACTTCTTCAAGGTGGTGGGCAGCTACGGCCGGGTGGGCAACTTCCAGGGCCTGGGCGACTTCGCGGCCCTGCAGCTCTACGGCGCGGGCTTCTACGGCACCTTGCCGGCGCTCTACTATGCGCAGGCGGGCAATAACAAGCTGACCTGGGAAATCGGCAACAAGACGGACGTCGGCCTCTCGTTCGGCTTGCTCAACAACCGCCTGACGGGCGACTTTGCCTACTACCGCAACGTGATTGACGACCTGATTCTCAACGTGCCGGTCGCGCCCTCGCTGGGCATTCCGAACTCGACCACGCTCGGGCCGGGCAACCTGGGCGTGTTCATCCCCGAAAACGTCGGCTCGATGGTGAACCGGGGCGTGGAGCTGAATCTGCGCTTCAACGCCATTCAGCACACGAACTTCAGCTGGACCGTGTCGGGCAACCTGACCACGCTCCAGAACGAGGTGCTCACCCTCATCACCCCCGACCAGCGCCTGTCGACGGCCACTTCGGGCCTGGAAACGGTGAACTTCACTACCGTGGGCCGCTCGGTCGGCTCGATTCTGGCCGTGCCCACGACCGGCGTGAACGCGGCCAATGGCCGGCGCGTGGTGCAGCGCGCCGACGGCACCCTGATTCAGTACAACCACCAGGGCACGAGCGGCCCCGGCTCGACGGGCTGGACGCTGGTTTCGGACGAGAAAGTCAACGTGCCGGCCCCGAGCCAGCTCGCCGACGGCGTGTATTTCGGGCCGGTGCTGCCCACCTGGTACGGCGGCTTCGACAACACGTTCCGCTACAAGAACTTCGATTTGGGCGTGTTCGTCCAGTTTTCGGGTGGCAACTACGTCTATAACGGCACTAAGGCCGGCCTGCACGACCAGCGGTTCTGGAACAACGCGACCGACATTTTGCAGCGCTGGACCCCCGACAACCGCACCGATGCCAAGTACCCGCGCGTGGTCTATACCGACAACATCTCCAACGGCTCGGCCCTGGTTTTGTCGTCGAACGTGGAGAAGGGCGACTTCGCCCGCCTGCGCAACGTGCAGGTTGGCTACACCTTCCCCTCAGCCGTGCTCGGGCCGCTCAAGATGAGCGCGGCCCGGCTCTACGTGCAGGTGCAGAACGCGGCCCTTGTCACGCGTTACACCGGCGTGGACCCCGAGGTGTCGAGCAACGGGGCCAGCAACACCAGCGCGGGCGTGGACCGCAACTCCATCGGCCAGGCGCGCACCTACACCGCCGGCTTTTCCCTGGGCTTCTAACCGCACTTATTCTTTATGCTACCCACTCGTATCAAACACCTGACCCTGGCCCTGACTACGGGCCTGCTCACGCTGAGCGCCCTGAGCTGCAGCGACAAGCGGCTCAACCCCGTGCCGCAAATCCTGCTGCCCGACGACGCGGCCTTCGACACGCCCTCGCGCGTGGCCCTGCAAGTCAACAACATCTACGCCTACACCAAAGCCGGCGGCTTTCTGGGCGGCCGGGTGCAGATTTTCGGCGACATCCGGGCCAACGACTTTCTCAACCTGACGTCCAACGCGGTAACCGGCCTCACGGTGTGGAACAACACCCTCACCGAACAGTCGCAGAACGACGTGATTAACACCTGGGGCTTCGGCTACGCGGCCATCAACCAAGTGAACGTGTTTCTGGCCGGCCTCGAAACCAACAAGGCCGCGTTCGTAGCCCCGATTTTCCCGGCTACCTACGCCACCACCGTCCTCAACTACCAGGCCGAGGCCCGGCTGCTGCGGGCCTTGTGCTACTACCACCTGCTGCAATTCTACGCCCGGCCCTTCGCCGACGGCAACGGCAGCAAGCCCGGCCTGCCCCTGCGCCTGACGGCCGAGACTTCCCGGACCAACAACAACCTGGCCCGCAGCCCCGTGAGCAAGGTGTACGAGCAGATTCTGCTCGACCTCAATTTTGCCGAGCAAAACCTGCCGCTGACTTACACTGGCTCGACGGCACCTACGCTCAACGTGACGCGGGCGCACCGCAACACGGCCATCGCCCTCAAGTCGCGGGTGATGCTGACGATGGGCAACTGGGGGGAAGTAATTACCGAAGCTAACAAGCTCGTGCCCGCCGCCGCGCCCTACGTAGCCGCGAGCGGCGTGGCCAACGGGCTGAACGCGTCGGTAGGGGCCGTGTTCGCGCCCCCGCAGGAAACGAGCGAGAACATCCTGGCTTTCCCCTTCACGGCTCAGGACCCGCCCGGCACGCAGAACCAGCTGGCCTTTTACTACCTGCCCTCGGCGCTGGGTGGCAACGGCGAGTACAGCCTCAACACCCGGGCCGGGGGCCTCGTGACCGACCCGCGCTGGGCCGCCACCGACGAGCGCCGCACCAACTTCGTGGCCACGGTCACGGCCGGCACGTTCTGGCGCAAATTCCCGACCGGAACGCCCTACACCGATAAAGCCCCCGTCATTCGCTACGCCGAAGTGATGCTCAACCTGGCCGAAGCCCTCGTGCGCTCGACCAACAGCGTATCGCCCCGGGCCGTGGAGCTGCTCAACGCCGTGCGGGGCCGCTCGAAAGGCGGGCAATACGCCCTAACCGACTTCGCCTCGCCGACTGCTCTGACCGATGCCATCCTCTTCGAGCGTCGCGTCGAGTTTCTGGGCGAGGGCCTGCGCAACACCGACCTGCTGCGCCTGCTCCAGTCGATTCCGGCCAAAGGTTCGGTCGGGGTCACCGACCCCAGCAGCGGCCAGTACATCTGGCCGATTCCGAACACGGAGCTGGCGGCCAACAACCTGATGACGCGCAACTAAGGGCGCGTCGCTTTCAGGCGTTATGAAAGGCCCGCTCGCTGAGAGCGGGCCTTTTTCTGTGGGCGGCGGGCGCGAGAGTAGGTAAGGAGCGGGGCTGGCTCGCCGCCCGTTCACCTCACCCCCTAGCCCCCTCCCCCGTGGGGAGGGGGGACTAGCTCTAGTCTTAGCTCTAGAACAGACGTAAGACTAGAAGCTAGAATTAGAGCTAGGGCTAGTTCCCCCTCCCCACGGGGGAGGGGGCTAGGGGGTGAGGTGAACGGGCGGCGAGCCAGCCCCGCTCCTGCCCGAGATATCAACCACCACCCCGAACCCGCACCCCGCGCCCGCGGTTGGAACCCGGCGGCGCACCAGTCCCGCTTAACTCTCACTTTGGACGTTTCGCTCGTTTTTCCGCATCAGCTTTTCAAGCAACACCCGGCCCTGGTGCCCGGCCGGCCGGTGGTGCTGGTCGAGGAGTGGCTGTACTTCCGGCAGTTCCCGTTTCATCAGCAGAAGCTGGTGCTGCACCGGGCCAGTATGCGCTTTTATGCCAGCTACTTGCGCGAGCTGGGCTACGCGGTCGAGTACGTGGAGGCCACCGGGCCGCTCTGCGACGTGCGGCGGCTGGTAGCGGCGCTGGCCGGGCGCGGCTACACCAGCCTGCACCACGCCGACCTCGTGGACGACTGGCTCGCGCGCCGCCTGAGCCGCGCCGCCGCTCAGCACGGCCTGCGGCTGAGCAGTTACCGCACGCCCTATTTCGTGAACGCGCTGCCCGAGCTGGCGGGGTATTTCGAGGGGCGCAAGCGGCCGTATTTTCAGACTGATTTCTACGTTTGGCAGCGCAAGCAGCACGGCATTCTGCTCGAAGACGGCGACAAGCCGTTGGGGGGAAAGTGGAGCTTCGATGCCGACAACCGGGGCCGGTTTCCGAAGGGCGAGACGGTGCCCGCTTATCCGTTTCCGGCCGAAAACGAGTTCACCCGCGAAGCGCGGGCCTACGTAGGCGCGCACTTCGCCGACCACCTCGGCTCGGCCGCCGCGCCGTTCAGCGGTGGGCGCGGCTCGTACCCGACCACGTTTGCCGAAGCCGAAGCCTGGCTGGAAGACTTTCTGCGGCAGCGACTAAGCAAATTCGGGGTCTATGAGGACGCGCTCGTGGCCGACGAGGACATTCTCTACCACGGCGTGCTCACGCCCATGCTCAACGTGGGCTTGCTCGTGCCCCAGCAGGTGCTGGACGCGACACTAGCCTACGCCTCCGATAACGAGGTGCCGCTGAACTCATTGGAGGGCTTCACGCGCCAGATTCTGGGCTGGCGCGAGTTTATCCGGGTCGTGTACGAGCGCGAGGGACGGCGGCAGCGGACGCGCAATTTCTGGGGCTTCACGCGGCAAATTCCGCGGAGCTTCTACGACGGCACGACGGGCATCGCCCCGGTGGACATGACCATCAAAAAGCTGTTGCGCACGGGCTATAACCACCACATCGAGCGGCTCATGGTTATGGGCAACTTCTTGTTGCTGTGCGAGTTCAGCCCCGACGCGGTGCATCAGTGGTTCATGGAGATGTACGTGGACTCCTACGACTGGGTGATGGTGCCCAACACGTACGGCATGACCCAGTTCGCCGACGGCGGGCTGATGACGACCAAGCCCTACATCAGCGGCAGCAACTACTTGATGAAGATGGGCGACTTCCCCAAAGGCCCCTGGCAGGCCGTCTGGGACGGACTGTTCTGGCGCTTCATGCACGTGCACCGCGATTTTTTTCTCCAGAACCCGCGCCTGGGAATGCTCGTCTCGACCTTCGACAAGATGAGCGCCGACAAGCAGGCCGCGCACCTGGGGCAGGCCGAAGCGTTTCTGGCCGGGCTGGGCTGAGGGCTGGACGAGCACGGGCACCCACTTCCCTCCTGACGTTACGCACGGCAAACCCCGAAGGGGTTTCGTAGCCTAGCCCAGGGTTGGCGAAGCCTACCCTGGGACCCAGCAGCACCAGCCAGGCCAGAACCCCAACGGGGTTCCGCCCACGCCCGCCTGATGACCAGCTACGGAACCCCATTGGGGTTCTGTTTCGATAGGCTACGTTCAACCCAGGGTAGACTCCTTTGTCGCCAACCCTGGGCTAGGCCACGAAACCCCTTTGGGGTTTGCCGTGCGTAACGTCAGTTCCCTCTTCAGCCATTTTACGATTTCAAGACCAAATCGTAATCTTTCCAGCCAGGGCACCAGGAGGGCAAAGCGGGCAGTTAGAACCCTCGGCGCAGGCAACCGGTGCGCGCTGCTATGGCCTTTCTGAGCATGAAACAACGCTTTATTCTGCTGCTGGCGCTGAGTCTGGGGCGGGCGGGCATGGCGCTGGCCCAACCCACGCCGCCCGCTACCTGCCCCAGCCCGGCCCCGGCCGACCTGACGGGCGCGGTGAGCTTCGGCGACGGCACACCCGGCAGCTGCACCCAGGCCGCGCTGCAAAGCCTGCTCGATGCTGGCGGGCGCATTCGCTGCGACTGCGGCCCCGCCCCACTGACGCTGAAGCTGACCGCCCCGCTCACGGTGCCTAACCAAGAAGTGGTGCTAGATGGTAGCAATCTGCTCACTATCAGCGGTAACGACCAGGTACGCATTTTCGACAAGGCGGCGGCGGCCGACAACGCTGGTACGCTGCTGGCCCTGCAAAACCTGACCCTGCGCGACGGCCGGGCCGTGGATAACGGCCCCGGCTCGGGCGACCGGCTCGGCGGGGCCGCCATTCGGGGGCAGGCCAACGGGCGGCTGCGGGTTATCAACGTGCGGTTTCTGAACAACACCGGGCCGGCCTTACAGTCCGACGGCTGCGGGGCGGTGCATACCGTTGTGTATCAGGAAGTGCTGTTCGCGGGCTGCACGTTCGTGGGCAACCGGGGGGCCAACGGCGGGGCGGTGGGCACCATCGGCTCGGCCCAGCAATTCATCAACTGCGTGTTTGAGGACAACGCCGCGACCGGCACGGGCGGCACTTTCGACAAGGGCGGCATCGGCGGGGCGGTTTACGTGGACGGCATCGACCAGAGCAAGGCCAGCAATACGATGAGCCTCTGCGGCTGCCTGTTCCGGCGCAATACGGCCGGGATGCAGGGTGGGGCGGCAGCGCTGATTTTCTACCAGGACAAGGGCAGCTCGGCCAGCATCGACCGTTGCTTGTTTGAAGACAGCCAGGCTCAGACCGACCTGGGCGGCGGGCTGTACTACCTCAACGGGCCGCTCACGCTGACCAACTCGACTTTCAGCCGCAACCGCACCCCCGGGGCGGGCGGCGGGGCCTGGCTCACCAACGCGCCGCTCACGATGAGCAACTGCACCTTCGTGGGCAACGCGGCCAACGACGGAAGCGGCGGCGGGCTGGGCGGCGGCCTCTACGTGGGCGGCGACCCGAACGGCAGCGTCATCACGTCCAGCATTATCAACTGCACGTTCAGCGGCAACCGGGGGGCCAACTTCGCCAGCGCCATCCTGAACGGCAGTGAGCTGACGCTGAGCAACTCCATCTTTCTCAACAACCTGACCGGCGGCCCCTACCAGGGCAACCCCAACTACCAGAGCAACCCCTACGCGGGCGGCACCATCAACAAAGGCTCGGCCCTGACCGTGGGCCGGGGCAACGTGCAGTGGCCCGAAACCTACGCCGCCCAGTTCGGCCCCGCCCGCGAAGACTGGCTCACGCCCGACGTGCGGGTGGCCGACACCGGGCTGCTGCCGCTGGCCGACAACGGCGGCTCCACGCCCACCCAGGCGCTGCCCGCCAGTAGCCCGGCCCGCGGCTGGGGCCTGGCCCCCGGCGCGCCCCCCACCGACCAGCGCGGCGTGCCGCGCCCGCCCGGCGCGGGCGATGCCGGCGCGTTTCAGTTCGGCGGACTAGGTCCGCTGCCGGTGGTGCTCACCGGCTTCGAGGCGCGGCGCACTGGCCCGGCCACCGTAGGGCTGAGCTGGCGCACGGCCAGCGAAACTAATTGCGCCGGCTTTCGGGTCGAGCGTCGCCCGGCTTCGGCCAGTGGCACGCCCCCGACCCTGCCCGCCAGCTGGCAGGCCGCTGGCTGGGTGGCGGGCGCGGGCAGCAGCCTCACGCCGCGCGCCTACGCCTGGCCTGATGCCGCCGCTGGCCCCGCCGCCGCCTACTATCGCCTGGCTCAGCTCGACTTCGACGGGCGGGTGAGCTACTCGGCCGTGCGGGTCGTGCCGGCGGCGGCGGCGACCGCGCTCAGCCTGGCTCCTAACCCGGCCCGCGCCTACGCCGAACTAACCGGCTCCGCCCCCGCTGAGGCCCCTGCCGAGGCGCTGGCGGTGCTCGACGCGCGGGGGCGAACCGTGCGGCGCTGCCCGGCCGGCACCCGGCGCCTGGACCTGACCGGGCTGGCACCGGGCCTGTACCTGGTGCGCCTGGCGGGGGGGCGCTGCCTGCGGCTGCTGGTGGAGCCGGGGGAGTAGTCCGGGCCAGGGCAGCGACCGGCCCAGACGGGTGCGCGGTAGCGGGTCAGAATTTCTTCGTAACTAGCCGGTCCGTAGGCTGACTACGTGGTAGTTTGGCCACTGCGACGCATCCTGCTTCCCCGCAGCCAGCTCAAAACCCGCGCTAGGCTCACGGCTCTGGTTTCTGTGTTATCCTTTTCTCCACTTTTCTTCCCCAACTCTTTCATGGAACCGACCTCTCCTAATTCTTTCGGCACGACCTCCTACGGGGCCACCGGCCTGGGCAACCGCACCGTGGTGCCCGTGGGTAAGGGCACCCGCTTCGGGGAATATTTTATCGACGCCCTCCTCATCGGCGTTGTGAGCTACACTATTCAATTCGCGCTGATTTCCGCGATGGGAATTGGGGCGTCCTCGCTGGCCTGGCCCATCAGCCTCGGTCTGAAGTTCGCCTACTACTACTTCCAGGAAAAAGGCACCGGCCAGACCCTCGCCAAAAAAATGCTCGGCACCAAAGCCGTGATGCTGGACGGCTCGCCCGTGACGGACGACGCCGTGCTGAAACGTAGCCTCTGGCGCCTGATTCCGCTTGTGGACGAACTCACCTTTCTCTTCAGCGACCGTGGCCTGCACGACTCGCAGTCGGAGACGACGGTCGTTTCGGCCAAGTAATGCGAGCCGCCTATTCGCTCAGAAAAACGAAAGTTCCCGCTCGGTTGCGAGCGGGGACTTTCGTTTTTTCCGGGTAATAGCTCCTCAACCGCGCGTTGTCCGGCTACCGTCCGCCGCCTTCTTCGCTCAGCAAATGGGCGTGGTCGCGCAGGATGGTGCGCAGAAACGACTCGTCGCCGAGGTCGGACTGCACGCCGAGCAGGGCTTTGATTTTGGTGGCCGCCTCGTTGAGCAGCACGAAATTTTGCTGGGCCACGCCGCGGCTCAGCAGCTGCCGCAACAGGGCCGCGTCGTGGTCGGCGAGTTGGGCGGCCTGCGCGAACACGGGCTGATAGGAATAGCCGGGCGGCAGGGGCGGCTCGGGCTGAAGCAGACGCTGGTCGGGGCGGGCCTTGAGGCTGATGACGGTGGTGCCGGCCGCGAGGTCGCCCAGGCGCTGGCCTTTGCCGTTGATGAGAATGGTGAGCAGGGCCGGCGCGCCGTAGAAGCCAATGACTTCGAGCGGGCGCAGCAGCCAGCGCAGCACGTAGTCGCCGAGGCTGGGCCGGGTGCCGTCGAGGCGCATGACGCGGGTCGAGCGGGCGCGCTTGCCCAGGCTCTGACCGTTGAAATAAATTTCGCAGGCCAGGTGGTAAAACGTGGTGGGCAGCAGCGCCAGCACGAAGCCCGCGACCTTGCCCAGCTCCAGCCCGCTGGCGAGCACGGCCACGAAAATAAACCATACCGCGTAGAGCAAATAGTCGAGCAGCGTGGCCAGAATGCGGTCGCCGAGGCTGGCCACCTCGTATTCGAGGCTGACGTTTTGGGTGGTTTGAACGCGGACGGTGGACATGAGACGCGGGGAGCCAGCAGCGGATACAGACGAAAAAAGCGGCGCGGCCACGAACCTAACGCCGCGAGCGCTTTCTGGTTTGCGGCGCGGGCCGGCCGTTGGCGGGCGGCTAGTACATTTACTCGGGTAAACCCCCGCAATCAGTCCGCCCCGCCCCCGCCATGCGCGAAGCCCTGTTCCGCCGCCTCAACCAGGAGCGCTGGCAACGCTACGAAACCGCCGGCCCTGAAATGGCCCAGAACCCGGACGAGCTGGCCGCCCGCTTCGTGGCCCTGACCGACGATTTGGCCTACGCCCAGACGTTCTACCCCGAGTCGGACACGACGACCTACCTCAACCGGCTGGCCGGCCGCCAGCACCAGGCCCTGTACCGCAACCGGCCCGAGCCGCGCGGACGCTTCGCCCGGTTCTGGCTGCGCGAAGTGCCGCTCGTGCTCAGCCAGCACCGGCGCGAGTTGCGCTGGGCGCTGCTCATCACCCTGCTCAGCGCCTGCATCGGGGCCTTGTCGGCGGCCTACGATGAGACGTTCGTGCGCGTCGTGCTCGGCGACGACTACGTGAACCGCACGCTGGCCAACATCCACCGCGGCGACCCGATGGCCATCTACAAGAGCATGGACGAGTCGCCGATGTTCTTGTACATCACCTTCAACAACGTGCGCGTGGCGCTGCTCGCTTTTGCCATGGGCATTTCGGCCGGGCTGGGCACCACCTACATGCTGTTTCAAAACGGGGTAATGCTCGGCGCGTTCCAATTCTTTTTCTTTCGCCAGAAGCTGCTCGCGGCGGCCCTGCTCAGCATCTGGATTCACGGCACGCTGGAGATTTCGTCCATCGTAGTGGCCGGCGGGGCGGGCTACATCCTGGCGCGGGGCATCCTGTTTCCGGGCACCTTCACCCGCACCGAGGCCCTGCGCCGGGCGGCCCGCGCCGGCCTCAAGGTGGCCGTGGGCACGGTGCCGCTCTTCGTCATCGCCGGCTTTCTGGAAAGCTTCGTTACGCGCCACACCGAAATGCCACTGCCTGTCAGCCTGGCCATCATCGGCAGTTCGGCCGCTTTCATCGGCTGGTACTACGTCTGGCTGCCGCGCCAGGTACGCCGCCAGGGGCTAGTTGCTACCGAAGCCGCCGCTTGAGCCGGCCCGGCTATCCCTCCCTAATCCCGCGTCCCTAATCCTTCATCCTGTCATGAAAAACGACTACCTGACCGAAGCTGACTTCCGGCAGCCGCGCGACTTCGGGGCGAAAATCAACGCCACGTTTGGGTTTTTGTCCGCCCATTTTCAGCCCCTGGGGCGCTGCGTGGCCTATTTCGTACTGCCCATCGCCCTGGTATCGGGCATCGCCCTGGGGCTGATGCAGGTCACGATGCAGGGTCGCCTGGCGGAATTCGGCCGGCAGGCAAAAACCAGCGACACGCCCGACTTCAGTAACCTGTTCGCGGGCGGCTTCGCCGGCTCGTTCGTGCTGGGCTTGCTCGGCACGGTGCTGGCCTACCTGGTCGTCACGATTACAACCGTGGGCTACGTGCGGGCGCGCCTGGACCTGCCCGCCACCGAGGAAGTGCAGCCCCGGCAGGTGTGGAGCTACATCCGCCGCGACCTGGGCCGCATGATTCTCTACCTGATTCCGCTCGGGATGCTGAGCGTCGTGGCGGCGCTGCTCTTCGTCGTGCCGGCCATCTGGCTCAGCATTCCAGTCGCCCTGTTCAACATCGTGCTCGTGCTCGAAGAAACTGGTTTCAGCGCCACGCTCAACCGCTGCATCAGCCTGGTAAAAGAAAACTGGTGGGCCACGCTGGGGCTGATTCTGGTCATGAGCATCATCCGCGGCATCATCGGGCTGGTTTTTCAGATTCCGCAGTTCGTGGTGATAGGGGCCAAAGCGGCGCACCTGCCCGGGCTGGGTTCCGACGCGGCCGTGCTCACCACGCAGTGCTTCACGGCCATCGGCCAGATTCTGCTCTACGTGCCCGGCATCCTGGCGCTGGTTTTTCAGTATTTCAACCTCGTTGAGCAGAAGGAAGGGCTGGGTTTGCGCGGCCTCGTCGGGCAGCTCGGCCAAGCCCCGCGCCCGGCCGCCAACCAAACCTTCCGCCCCGACGAAGAGGGCGAGTATTAGGTTTAGCAAGACATGAAACGTTAGACATGAGACATAAGACTCTCGCCGAGGAAAGTCTCATATCTAATGTCTCATGTCTCATGTCTCATGTCTCATGTCTCATGTCTCATGTCTCACGTCTCACGTCTCATGTCTCACGTCTCATGTCTAAAGTTTGACCGCTTACGCTTAGCTCATGCTTCTTATTTACCGGTTGAAACGCGCCGTAGCGCGCCGAATGCTGCTCGGCGCGCTGCTGAGCGCGGCCCTGGTGCTGCCGCCCGCCGCGCTGCTGGCGCGGCCCGCGCCGACCCCGCCCGCCGACTCGGCCGCCGCTTCGCGCTTCGTGGCCCGGCCGCTGCCGGCCGACCACGCCGCCGGGGCGCGCCTGCGCCAGCCCGCGGCGGCCCGCGCCCGCCTCGACGAGCTGGCCGGGCAGCGCGACTTTCGCTACCAGGATACCACCGCGCCCGGCCCCAGCGCCTGGGACCGGTTTTGGTACCGGGTGCTGCACTGGCTCAGCCAGTGGCTGAGCGGCACCAGCTACCAGGGTTTCTGGCGCTGGGTTTTCTACGCCCTGTTCGCGGCGGCCGGCGTGTTCATCGTGCTCAAGCTGCTGCAAGTGGACCTAACGGCCGCCTTCGGGCGCTCGCCGCGCCGCGCGCCGCTGGGCTACGACACGGCCGCCGAAAACATCCACGAGCTGGATTTCGCCGCCCGGCTGGCCGAAGCCGAAGCCGCCGGCAACCGTCGCCTAGCCCTGCGCCTGGGCTACTTGCAGCTGCTCAAACAGCTCAGCGACCAGCAGCTCATCGACTGGCAGCCCGACAAAACCAACCAGACCTACCTGCGTGAACTGGCCGCCGGCCCCCGCCCCGCCCTGCGCCCGCCCTTCGCCGAGCTGACGCGGCAGTTCGAGTACGTCTGGTACGGCGAGCTGCCGCTCAGCCCCACCCTCTACGGCGAGGCGCGCGCCAGCCAGCAAGGGCTGGGGCGACAGCTGGCCGGGGCGGTGGCTGGGTGAGTGGTGCTTGAGTACTGAGTATTGGGGGTCATTGTCATGCAGAGCGTAGCGAAGCATCTCGCTCGCTTCGTTGCTAACGTTCATATTTACCGCGTCACGCGAGATGCTTCACTACGTTCAGCATGACAACGACCCTCAACACCCAACGCCAAACTTCGAACGTACGGCCTTTGTGCTTTCCCTCTGAATGACGACTTTTCGCCTTTACCTGCTCGGGCTGCTGGCCTTGTTCGGAGCCTACGTGGCGCTTGAATACTACCGGCCCAAGCCGCTGGACTGGACGCCCACGCTCAGCAGCAAAGACAAAATCCCGTATGGCACTTACGCCCTGTTCGACGCGTTGCCCGCGCTGCTCGGCACCGACTCGGTAGCGAGCGTGCGCGTGCCGGTGTACAACCAGTTTTTTGACCAGGACGAGCCGGAAACCGAGGCCGACTCTACCCGTCGCCCGGCCCTGGCCGAACGAACCGTAACGACGACCAACCGCGACAGCACGACGACCACAACTTACGCCCCCGCCGCCGACGCGCCCGACACGGCCACCGTGGCGAGCCGCGAGCCGGACGACCCCGCGCCAAAAGCCGCCGCTGACAACGCCGAAGACGACGCGCGCGGCGAGCGCCGCGACGCGCTCGTGCCCCGGCTGCCGGCCCGAGCCACGAGCTACTTATTTGTCAATGAGCGCTTCACCCTCAGCCCACTGGAGGCGCGGGCGCTGCTGAGCTTCGTGGCCGCCGGCAACGACGTATTCATCGCCGCCGAGCGGTTTGACGGCCCCGGCTTCGGTGGCCGTAACCTGTTCGCCGACTCGCTCGGCATCCGCGCGCTCGATGCCGACTCGGGCCTCGTGCGCCGCGCTCAGGCCGGCAGCGGGCCGCGCGAAACCGACTCGGTGCGGGTACACTTTCTCAACCGCGCGCTGGGTGGGGCGAGCTTACGGTTGCCCTACCAGGCGGCCAGCACTTACCTGGCCGTGCGCGCTACTTCCACCGGCGCTGACGCTGGCCCCGGCCGCGAAGTCACCGCGCTCGCCACCGACGAGCAGGGGCGCACCGTGGCCCTGCGCCTGACCCACGGGCGCGGCCACGTCGTGCTGTGCAGCGTGCCGCTGGCCCTGAGTAATTATTACCTGCTGCCGGCGGCCCGGCGGCCGTTCGCGCTGGCGGCCCTTTCGTATTTGCCCGCTGGGCGGCCCGTGTGGTGGGACGAGTATCAGAAGCAGGGCCGCGTGGGCGAACAGTCGCTGCTACGGGTACTACTCGCTCACGACGCGCTGCGCTGGGCTTACTACCTGCTGCTGGCCACGACGGTGCTGTTCGTTTTTATCGAAGCCCGGCGGCGGCAGCGCGTCATTCCGGTGCTCAAGCCGCTGCCCAACACGACGCTGCTTTTCACGCGCACCGTGGCCGGGCTGTATCAGCAGGGCCGCAACCACGCGCGCATCGCCGAGAAGAAAACGGCCCTGTTCCTGGACTACCTGCGCGCTCGCTTCCAGGAAGCCCAGCCGGATTTGGCCGACGAAGGTTTTCAGGAGCGCCTCAGCCAGAAAGCCGGCCTGCCGCCCGAGCGGGTGCGCGAGCTGGTGCGCCTCATCAACTTCGCCCGCACCGCGCCCCTCATCTCCGACCGCGAGCTGCTTACCTTGAGCCGCGCCATTCGGAATTTCAAGCGCGAGGCGGGGTAAGGTTGGTTGGTTATTTTTGGTTTATTGTTGCTGAATTTGAAGCAGTTAAACGGCTTGCTCAATCCTCTCATTCTTAGCGCTCGTATTTTTTTGCACTGTGCCTGGAAAGACTGATTCCAGCTGATTGCATTATTCCGATAATCTGCCCTAGCGGCTCATCTAAGCAGTTTTTTTACTAATTGACATGGAGAACGAAGACTTTTCGCCCCTCGCCCATCCCCAGCCTACGCTGCCGAGCCTGCCTGACCCGCAACCGGAAACCCCGGCCGTGCTGCCCGCGCCCGACTCGGGTATGGCGGCAGCTACGACCGATTTTACACCGGCCGCACCTGAGGCAGCCGCGTCGCTGGCCTCCTCGCTAGCCGCGTCAGGGGCGGCCGCGTTCACCTCGGAAAGCTCGTCCGCGCCCGCGGTGGCGGCTGGCTCGGCCACGGCTTTCGCCCCGCGCGTGGACTTGTCGCGCCTCACGGCCAAGACGGCCGCCGTGCGCGAGCAAATCGGGCAGGTCATCGTCGGGCAAACGGACCTGCTGGAGCTGCTGCTCACGGCGTTGCTCGCCGACGGGCACGCGCTGCTCGAAGGCGTGCCAGGCGTGGCCAAAACGCTCACCGCCAAGCTGCTCGCCCGCACCCTCGACGTGCCCTTCAGCCGCATCCAGTTCACGCCCGACCTCATGCCGGCCGACGTGCTCGGCACGAGCGTGTTCCGGCCCGCCACCGGCGAGTTCGAGTTTCGGCCCGGCCCCATCTTCGCCAGCGTGGTGCTGATTGACGAAATCAACCGCGCCCCGGCCAAGACCCAATCGGCCCTGTTCGAGGTGATGGAGGAGCGCACCATCACCCAGGACGGCACCACGCGCCACCTCGGCTCGCCGTTCGTGGTGCTCGCCACCCAAAACCCCATCGAGCAGGAAGGCACCTACCGCCTGCCCGAAGCCCAGCTCGACCGCTTCCTGTTCAAGCTCAACGTCGGCTATCCGACGCTGGCCGAGGAAGTCCAGATTTTGCAGGGCCATCACAGTGGCTTCGGCGGCGCTCCGCTGGAGCGGGTGCGGCCCATGCTCACGGCCCCCGACCTGGCCGCGCTGCGTCAGCAAGTGGGCCAGCAGCGCGTCGAGGCCAACGTGCTCGAATACATCGCCAAGCTCGTCGGCCAAACCCGCGCCCACAAGTCGCTCTACCTGGGCGCGTCGCCCCGCGCCAGCCTGGCCCTGCTCAACGGGGCCAAAGCCCTGGCCGCGCTCCGCGGCCGCGACTTCGTCACGCCCGAAGACGTGCAGTTTCTGGCCCCGCCCGTGCTGCGCCACCGCATCATGCTCACGCCGGAGAGAGAGATGGAAGGCGGTACGCCGGACGAGGTGGTGAAGCAATTGCTGCAAGCGGTGGAGGTGCCGCGGTAGTCAATCAAAAAAGTTAAAAAGTGTCCTACTCCCTTCCCTGGCTACTCGCCCGGCTCGACCAAGCTGAGCGCGTGAAATATCTGCTGTTCTGGGGGCACCGGCCCAGCCCCGATGGCATGGTCGGCAAGTCGTGTTTCAGTCAGTGGTGGCCAGCCGCATTTACCGTGGCCGGCGACACCTACGCCACGGCCGAGCACTGGATGATGGCCGAGAAAGCCCGCCTGTTTGGCGACGGCGACGTGCGGGCCGAAATTCTGGCCGCCGACAGTCCGGCGGCGGCTAAGAAGCTTGGTCGTGAGGTGCGAAACTTCGACGCGGCCACCTGGGACGCGCGCAAATACGCGCTGGTGTGCGCCGGCAACGCCCACAAATTCGGCCAGCACCCGGACCTGGCCGCGTTCCTGCTGACTACCGGCGAGCGGGTGCTGGCGGAAGCCAGCCCGGTGGATGCCATCTGGGGCATTGGCCTGGCCGCCGACCATCCCGACGCTGAAAATCCCGCCGCCTGGCGCGGCGAAAATTTGCTGGGCTTCGCCCTGATGGAAGTCCGCGACCAACTCCGTACCGCATGAGCTTCTTCCTCACCAACCGCTTTTTCTACGCCCTCACGGCCCTCATCGCGGGCTTCGTGGTGGCCTTCTTCCTACCCTGGCTACTCGGCCCGATGCAGGCACTGCTGGGCGTGGTGGCGTTGCTGACGGCGATTGACGCGGCCTTGCTCTACGCGCCGGCCAAAGTCAGTCCGGTTTTCGGGCGGCGGGTGCTGGGCGACAAGCTCGCCAACGGCTCCGACAACGACGTACGGCTGTTCCTGGAAAACCGCTACCGGTTCGGGATTCAGGCGGAGGTGATTGACGAGATTCCGCACCAGTTTCAGCGGCGCGACGTGCTGTTTCGGGCCAGCGTCGCGCCGGGACAGACGCAGGTTATCACCTATCAACTGCGGCCGCTGAAGCGGGGCGAGTACGAGTTTGGGCGGGTGAACGTGTACGCGGCCTCGCCGCTGGGGCTGGTGCGGCGGCGGTTTCGCTTCGAGCAGCCGCGGCTGGTGCCGGTCTATCCGTCGTTTTTGCAGATGCGGCAGTATGAGCTGCTCGCCATTCATAACCGGCTGACGGAATTCGGCGTGAAGCGCATCCGGCGCGTGGGGCAGAGCATGGAGTTCGAGCAAATCCGGCCCTACGCGGCCGGCGACGACCCGCGCACCATCAACTGGAAAGCCAGCGCCCGCCGCGCCGGCGGTCCCGGCGCTGATACGCTGGTGGTGAACCACTTCCAGGACGAGCGCGCCCAGCAGGTGTATTGCCTCATCGACAAGGGCCGGGTGATGCGCATGCCGTTTGAGGGGCTGAGTCTGCTCGACTACGCCATCAACGCGACGCTCGTCGTGAGCAACATCGCCCTGCTCAAACATGACAAAGCGGGGCTGATTACGTTCTCGAACCGGCCGGGCGCGACCGTCGCCGCCGAGCGCCGGCCGGGCCATTTGCGGACGCTGCTGGAGGTGCTCTACCGGCAGAAAACCAAGTACCTCGAAACCGATTACGAGCTGCTCTACGCCACCGTGCGCGCCCGCGTCAAGCAGCGGAGCCTGCTGATTTTATTCACCAATTTTGAAACTTTGCAGGGCATGGAGCGGCAATTGCCGTACTTGCGCGGGCTGGCCAAGCAGCATTTGTTGCTGGTCGTATTTTTTGAGAACACCGAATTGCGCGCGTTTCTGGACGCGCCGGCCGAGACGACGGAGGACGTGTACAATCAGACCATCGCCGAGAAATTTCAGCAGGAAAAGCGGCAGATTGTGCTCGAATTGCAGCGCTACGGTATCCAGGCGCTACTCACGGCCCCGCAGTTGCTGACGGTCAATACGATTAATAAATACTTGGAATTCAAGGCGCGGGGGTTGATATGATAAGTTTCACGCAGAGGCTCGCGGAGGTTTTCGCAGAGGTTCGCAGAGGGGTTGTTAGGCTCTGCGGACCTCTGCGTTTTACCTCCGCGAGCCTCTGCGTGAAATTTATCCTGCTCGGCGCGGTCGCCCACGCCCAGCGCCCGCTGCTGCCGCTGCCAGCTCAGGTAACTTACGAAAAAGGCATTTACGCTTTCAAAACCAACCCCTACCAGGCCCTCAAACGCCAAGTAACCGGTCCGCCCAACTCCCAGGACGAGCGCTACCGCTTGCGCGTAACGGCCACCGGGGCCACGCTCACGGCCGCTTCCAACGCGGGCATTCAGCGCGGGCTGGCTACGTTCCGGCAGCTGCTCGACGGCTCAAAAATTCAGTTTTGCGACATTCAGGACCAGCCACGCTTTGGCTGGCGGGGCTTGCTCCTTGACGCGGCACGGCACTTCCAGCCGGTGGCCGTCATCAAGCGCAACCTCGACGCGATGGCGGCCGTCAAGCTCAACGTACTGCACTGGCATTTGAGCGACGACCAGGGCTTTCGGGTGGAGTGCCGCCGCTACCCGCGCCTGCACCGGGCGGGCAGCGCCGACGGCTTATTTTACACCCAGGCCCAGGTGCGTGAAGTGGTGCGCTATGCTGCCGCGCGCGGCATCCGCGTCGTGCCCGAGTTCGACGTGCCGAGCCACACCACGAGCTGGATTGTAGCCTACCCGCGCCTGGCCTCGACCACCGACTCGGTCTATGCGCCGCACACCGGGTTTCGGACCACCAACGTGGCCCTCGACCCGACCCGCGAAACCACGTTCGCCCTGCTCGACTCGGTGCTGACCGAGATGAGCGGACTGTTCCCGGACCCGTATTTCCACGTCGGGGGCGACGAGAACGACGGCCGGCAGTGGCGCCGCTCGCCGCGCATTGTGGCCTTCATGCGGGCCAATAAAATGGTGCGGGCCGATAGCATCACGCCCGATAAGCGCCTGTTGCAAGCGTATTTCATGCGGCGGGTGATGGGCAGCTTGCGGCGGCTGGGCAAGACGGGTATCGGCTGGGACGAGATTCTGGCCCCCGACCTGCCTCGCCCCACCGTCATCGAGAGCTGGCGCGGGCCGAAGGGCGTGGCCGAAGCCGTGCGCCTGGGCCACCCCGCCCTGCGCGCCCACGGCTACTATCTCGACCTCTACCAAAGCGCCGCCGCCCACTACGCCGCCGACCCGCTGGCCGGCGTGCCCGACTCGCTGCAAAGCCGGGTGCTGGGCGGCGAGGCGGCCATGTGGGCCGAGTTTGCCGACAGCGTCGTGCTCGACTCGCGCCTCTGGCCCCGCGCCGCCGCCGTGGCCGAGCGGCTCTGGAGTCCGGCCGCATTGACGCAGAACGTGCCCGATTTGTACCGCCGGCTGGCGATGGTGTCGGACCAGTTAGATAAAATGGGCCTCCAGCACCGCCGCGCGCCGGCCCTGCTCTTGCGCAACCTGGCCGCGCCCTTCCCCGCCGCGCTGCCCGCCCTGCAAACGCTGACCGCCGTGGTCGAGCCGGTCAAGGAGTACCGCCGCCATTTCCAAGGCTTTACCTACACCACGGCCACGCCCCTGACCCGCCTCGTCGATGCCGCCCCGGCCGAATCGGACGCGGCCCGCCGCTTCGGAGCGACAGCCGACAGCCTGCTGGCCGAGCTGAGTTTGGCGAGCCGGCCGGCGTTTCCGGTCGCGGCAGAGGCAGCCGGAGCGGTCGGAGCGGGAGGGCCGCTGAGCCAGCCGGCGCGGCGGCAGCTGGCCAGCTTACGCCAGCAAGTCGCGGCCTGGCAACTCGCCACCCGAACGCTGCCGCCGCTGCTCGTGCTCAGCCCCAGCCTGAGTGAATACGCCCCGCTGGCCGCTCAGCTGGGCATCGTGGCCGACCTGCTCGACCAGCGCCTGAGCCGGTTGGCGGGCGAGCCGGGCGCGGGCGCGGCTGGCTCGCCCGCCCCGGCCGGCGGCCCCGCGCCCGCCATCGGCGCGCTGCTCGATGCCGCTCAGCGGCCGGTCGGGCAGGCCGAGTTGGCCATCGTGGGCGCGGCGCGCCGGCTGTTGCGGGAACGGTAGTATGCTTTGCTGCTCGTCGCGCGGTGCTCATCAAGCACTTGGGAGCTTTGTGTGCGCAGTTGAGCGGCTCGACCCCAACCCGCCGCCCCGGCCCTAACTTGCGCCCTCGTAACCTACCCGTAAAACAAGGCCGGGCTACGCTGACTTATTGCGTTATGGACTACCCCAGCCCCCATTTGATGCCCCGGCGCTACTCCTACGCGGTGCTGCTGGCGGCCGTGGCGGTGGGGCTGCTGGTGCCGCGGCTCGCTAATTGGCTGCTTGGGCCGGCCCTGCTGCTGGGCATGCTGCTGCTGGGCGTGGCCCACGGGGCTTGTGACCAGTACGTGGTGCCGGCCACCCACCCGCTGCTGGCCCGCGAGCGGGCGCGCTACTGGGCCGGGTTTCTGGGCGGATATCTGGGTTTGGCCGGCGTGGTGCTCGTGCTCTGGTGGCGCTGGCCGGCGCTGGCGCTGGCCGTGTTCTTCGGGCTGACGGCCTGGCACTGGGGGTCGGCCGACGCGCCCGTGGCGGGTAAGCATCGCGGCCAGTGGCTGGCCCACAGCTTGTTGCGCGGCAGCTTCCTGTTTCTGGTGCCGCTCTGGTATTGGCCCACCGAAACCCAGGCCGTGGTGAACGGCCTGCTCGCATTGGCCGGGGCCGCGCCAGTGTCGGCGGCCGGCTACGCCCTGACCCTGACCTGGCTGGGGCCGCTGGTGCTGGGCGGCCACGCGCTGCTCTGGCTCAGCTACTGGTGGCAGGGCCGCGCCGCCGTCGCCGCCACCGACGCGCTCGAAGTGGGGCTGCTCACGGCCCTGCTCGTGGTGCTGCCGCCGGTGCTCTCGGCGGGGGTGTATTTCGTGTTCTGGCACAGCCTGCAGCACGTGCAGCGAATGAGCGAGCTGATGAGCGGAGCCAACGGCGAAGCCGTTACCGGCCGGCGCATCCTGGCCGATGTCGGCTTTTTCCTCCGCCGCTCGGTGCCGTTGCTGCTCATCAGCCTGCTCGCGCTGGCCGTGCTCTACGGCCTGGCCTGGACGCGGGCGGCCTCGCCGTCGGTGCTGCTGAGCCTGGCTCTGCTCGTGGCTTCGGTCGTGACCTTGCCCCACGCGCTGCTCGTGACGCTGGGCATGGACGCGGCCCGCTGGCGGCGATAGGCAGGCAATCGGCGCGGATAGGCCGACTCGTACGCTGGTTATTTTTGGAGCGATTAACTTTACCAACATGACCAGCCAACCTTTTCCAACTCCGCCCGCGCCGCCGCGCCTGCCGTCCTACCGGGCCGAAGACATCGTGGCGCAATACGGCAGCATCGCGGCTTTCCTGGCTGCTGTAGGACCTCGCACGCCGCTGCCCATTCCCGACCTGCATTTTACGGAGGAAGAAAACCAGCGCATGGACCAGCTTATAGCCGAAGAACGTGTCGCCAATTTTTAACTAGAATTTATAAGCGTCATGACTCCCACCACTTCAGACTCACCTCCTTTGTCCGCGCCGGGCCGCCGGTCTTACCGTCCCGAGGAAATCAAAGCCTATGGGGTAGAGCGGTTCCTAGAAGAGCAAGCCGCCCGCGGCCCGCTCGTCCTGCCTAAGCTACATTTCACTGAAGAAGAGAATCGGCTTATGGACCAGCTGTTAGCTGAAGAAGCCGCCTCAGATGCTACTTGACACTAACATTCTCATTCGGCACATCCGACAGGATATTCCGGTGTCAGCCAAAACATTAGTCTCCGTCGTGGTCGCGGCCGAGTTGCGTTCGTTCGCGCTGAAAGCAGATTGGGGCTATCAAAAAGTTCGGGCAATCAACTTGCTCGTGGAACGGTTTCCGCCGATTGAGATAACTGATAAATTGATTGATAGCTACGCCCTGATTGATGCGTACAGTCAAGGCAAGCTCAAAGGGCAGCCGCTGCCGCCGGGTATGTCGGCCCGCAACATGGGCAAAAACGACTTGTGGATTGCGGCTACGGCGCTTTATTTTGATGTTGAGCTGCACACCACCGACCGCGACTTCGACCACCTCGGGCCGCTGGGCTTGCGCATAGTGCGGCCGTAGTCGCCCGCGCTGCCCCGACCTTTGCCGGGAATGACGACTTCCCTGCTTTTTATCGCCGACCCGCGCACGGTCGGTTTCGCGCTCGACGCCGTTGGCTGGCTCGGCTCCGCGCTCGTGGTGCTGGCCTACGCCCTCAACCTGGCCGGCCGGCTGCCCGCCACCACGCCCCGCTACTACCTCTGCAACATCGTGGGCAGCCTCGGGCTGATTGCCAACACCTGGTACCACGGCTCCATCCCCTCAATGGCCGTCAATATCGTGTGGGTCGCGCTGGCCGGGGCCGCCTGGGCGCGGCGGAAATAGGCTAGTTGTTTTCAGAACGCGAAATCCAGCAGCAGCGAAGTCGCCGCCGCTGGCTTGCGAATGCCGACTTGCTTGTGTTGGGGCTGAATCTGCCCACCGCTGGCGAGCCGCTCCTCAATCATCTGAAAGTATTGGGGGTGAATCTCGCAGCTGATGAAATGCCGCTTGAGCTGCTCACACAGCACCAACTCGGACCCGCTGCCGCCGAACAATACGAACACGGTGTCGCCCTCCTGGGTACCGGCCTTAATCAGCAGCTCCACCAGCGCGAGTGGAATCTGGCAGGCGTGGAGCGTTTTGTCTTTCGAGACGTTCTTCACCAAGTCGTAGTACAGCCACGAATAGGGCATTCGCCCTTTGTGGCCGTCGCGCAAGCGTTGCTGAATGCGCTTGTCGGTTGGGTTCTGGTAAGGCAGCGCCACTTGGTCCTTGTAAAACCGGTTTTGGTCGGACTTTACGGCGTGCAGAATCGAGCGATGAGCCGTGGTGAGCCGGCGCGGGCTGTGGCCCACGTTCGTGTTGTAAACCCAGGCGTAATCAAACACCTCGTGCGCCAGCGCGTCCAGGTACTTGACGCGCAAATAGGCGTTCTGCTTCGGGTAGTTGATAAAATACAGGTTGCCGTCGGGCTTGAGGACCCGCAGGCACTCGGTGGCCAGCTCGCCGTACCAGCTGATGTACTCGTCCCACTTCGTCTGGTAGGAGCGGCCCGCGTAATTGATGCCAACGTTATAATCAGGGTCGCCGTAAATCATGTCCAGGCTATTGGCGGGCAGCGAGCGCAGCACTTCCAGCACGTCCTGGTTAAAAACTTTATTTTGCGGTATCATTCAACTGGAATTAAACGGTGGGCCGTAGCCCGCACAAAGGTGATGGAAGTCGGGTCGAGCGGACGGGCGAAGGTGTAAGCCCAGAGGCGAATCGTGGAGCCGCCGCGAATGACGTAGATTCCCTCGATGGCCCGAATTTGGCCGCGCACCCGCTCGTCGCCCTCGTTGGCCAGGTGGTAATACAGAAACGGATGGTAAAGCTGAAAGACGTTGAAGCTGTTGGGAACGCCGTTCTTGCCCTCGAAAACCGCCACCCGGCCCGCGAACTCGATGGTCAAATCAACCTCGATTTGCAGAATATCATCCACCGAATGCACCCCAATCTGATACGTCAGTTGGCGCTTGGTACGGTGCGGAAAATACGTTTTGGCGCGCCGGGCGATGTCATCTGACGAAAACTCGGCATCGAAGCCAAACGCGAAATCATGCAGAATGCGCTGGTTATTGGCCACCGATAGCGTGTTACTCTCGCTAGTATTGTAGCCATTGAGCAGGCTCCGCCGGTAGGGCCAGTCCACGACGTTCACTACTGGCTCGAACGCGTGATAGACAGCCTGAGTGCCTTCAACGAACGCGTGGTTACCTTTGCCCAAATGAATGACGGCCAGATTCAGCCGGCGCAGCTCATCGGGCAGCAGCGCTTCGTTATCCAGCTTGGTGGCATCGAACGGATTACCAAAACCCACTTCACGGCTGATGACCTTGACCAAATCATTGTGAAAGGTATTCGTCCCATTGGCCTGGCACCATTCCAGCAGTCGTAACAGAACCTGATTTTTCTTGCTGACTTTACTGGCGGGCATACGAAGGGGAATAACGTTGCCGAAGGTAGGCCCGCCACCTCAAAACAACACCGCCACCTGCATCCGCCCGGTATGCACCACGTTCAGCCCGCTGGCCTTACGCCCATCGTAAGCAAGGTTGATGTTTAAGCCGTTCGCCAGACGCTGCTCCAGGTTCAGGTTCCAGGTATAGTTGGCGCCGGGGCGCAGGGCTTGCAGGATTTCGAGGCCCACGACGGAGTTGGCCTCGCCCGCGAACTCGACGCGCGTGGCGTGGGTGCTGGCCGTAAGCGTGCGCTTACCGACCTGGCTCAGGCGGGTTTCGAGGCCCAGGTCGGTGAAGGTGCCGCTGGCTTCGGCGGCGCGCTCGGGCCAGGCGTTGCGCTTGGTGCTGTGCAGCAGCGTGCCCGTCAGGCGCAGGGCCGGGCTGGGCTGGTAGCTGATTTCGGGCTGGGCGGTGTAGATGAGCAGGCGGTAGTTGCGGTAGCTCGGCGAGCCGGGCACTTGCGAGTAGCTGGCCTGGGCCTCGCGCACGTCGTGGCTCACGATAAAACGCCCCGTGAACGACTGGGCCAGCGTGCGGCGCAGCAGCAGGCTCTGGCCAGCGAGGTTGCGCAAATCGAAGCCCTGGGCCAGCAGCGTTTTCTGCTGAGTTTGCTGCACGGTCAGCTCCATTCCGAAAACAGGGTTAGCCCGGTTGAAATACAGCGTGTTGCGCAGCAATTGGTTGAAAGCCAACAGCTGGTCGTCGTCCTTCGTGAAGCTGAACGGACTCAGGCGCGTGAGCAGGGCCGGGCTGGTGGTGCGCCGGTCCACGGTCACGCTCGTGATGCTGCTCAGGCGGGCGAGCGCGGCGCGCCAGTCGCCGGTTTCGCGCCAGCCGCGCGGCGCGGCCAGGCTCAGGCGGTAGCTCAGCCGGTTTTGGTAAGCGGTGAGGTAGTCGGCGGTGGGCAGAAACACCTTGATGTAAGTCCGAAACTGGGCATCCGGGGTCTGGGCTTCGAGAAACTCGTCCTTATCCTGCACGCCGTTGCCGTTCAGGTCGCCGGCGTAGTAGTGGGTGCCCTGGCCGGCGGGCACGGCCACGAACGAGAAGTCGCGCCGCAGCTCGCGGCCCGTCTGCACGCTGTAGCTCAGCTCCGAGCGAATCTGGTTCTGGAGCAAGCCCACGTTGTAGTCGAGCCGGCCGAGCAGGTTGCGCTGACGGGCGCTGTCGGCCGGCTCACGCGGTTCACGTCGCGGTAAGTGGCTAGCAGGCGCAGGTCCTGGAAGCGGCCGGGCGTGGCTCGCAGGCTGGCCTGCCAGGTCTGGGCGATGGCGTTGAGCTGCAACGTTTTCTGCTCGGGCGTGGGCGTTTGGTCGCGGCGGTAGCCGTAGCTCAGCGCGTAGCGCGTGCGCCCCGAGTCAGCGCTCTGCACCGAGAGCGTGTGCTCGTCGAAGTAATTGACCGAGCGCACCGTGTCGCCCTGGGGCGAGATGACGCGGTTTTTATCGAACCGATAGGCGTAGCCCGGCTGAAACCAGCGCCCGCCGTCGAAGCGGGCCGAGGCCTCGCCCCTGGCCCACTCCGAGCGAAACCGCCCGGCCTGGGAGCGCAGCACGAACAAGGATCCGCGCAGCTCGACCCGCCCCAGGCGCTCGGCCGCGTCGAGCCAGTGCTGGGTGCCGTCCACCTCGCCCGGCCGGCGGCGCTGGCTCAGGCGGTAGCTGATGCCGTGCAGCCCATCGCGGGTCAGCCCCAAGCCGAAGTTGAGAATGTCGTCCGTCCGCGCGTCGGTGCGCGTCGCATTAGCCGTACTGACCGCGCTCCAGTTGCGGTCGAACTCGATGTCGCGGTAGCGGTCGATAGGCGCGAAACCGGCCGCCGTGTGCTCGTAGTCGAGGTTCGAGCGCAGGCGGTATTTCTGCAAAACGGCCGGTGCCCAGGCCGGCAGGGCGCGCTCCCGCACTTCGTAGCCCACGCGCACGGCCCCGCCGTCCTGGCTACGCACCCCGGTCGTGTCGAAGCGGTTACGCTGCAAGGCCGAGCGGGCCACGTCCACGAACACGAGCGCCGTGGGGTCGAGCTGCCAGCTCACGCCCCCGCTCACCAGCTGCTTGAGCAGCGGCGTGGGCAGCACCCGCACCGCCCGGTAGCGCCCCTGCCCCGCCCCCGCGAACTCGAACACCCGCCCGTTGGCGTTCAGATTGGCCAGACTCAGGTTATAGTCGCCCTGCCCGCCGCCGACATCCGTAAACCGCACGTTGTAAACCTGTTGCAGTGAGTCGCGCGCGAACTCGAACGCCGACACCGGCGGCCCGCCCCCCGGCGGCACCCGCTGCACCTGCCGGTACTGCACCTGCCGCCGGTTCCAGGCCACGGGGTCCGCGCCAGGGGCCTGCACGGCGGCCACGTTGCCGGCCCCGCGCAGCAGGCGGCGGTCGGCCAGCGAGAGCGTCAGGTTGGCCGCGTTGTCGGGGTTGTCGCTTTCCTGGTAAAAATTGCCCCGCACCTGCACCCCCCGCCCCAGCTGCTGGTAATGGCTCACGGTGTAGAGCGAGCGGGCGTAGTTCAAATCCGAATATTCAAAATCGACTTTCAGCCGCGAGTTGCGGGTGATGAGGTGGCGGGGCGAGAACGTGATTTCGGCCAGGTTGTAATCGATTACATAATCATAATCGAAGCCCCGCGCCTGCAGGCGCCCGTCCAGAAACACCCGCTCCGAGCCGGCCAGCACGATGATGAACTGCTCGCCGTTAGGGCCGCTGAGGCGGTAGGGGCCTTGCACGTTGTCGAGGGGCGTGAGGTCGATGCTGGCGAACTTGCCCTTAGCCACGCCGGCGGCGGCCAAGGTGGTGCTCCCAGCCCCACCCCCCCGGCCCCCCTCCCCTCTGGGGGAGGGGGGAGCCTGACGATTTGGGTCGTTGAGTGGCGGCGCTGGACGATTCGGGTCGTTGGGTGGCGGAGTTTGACGGTTGGAATCGTTGGGTGGCGGGGCATTATTGTTTGTGCCACTACCCGGGCCGGCAGTTGTCAGCCCTGCTGCTCCCCCACCAGTTGCCAAACTCCCCCCTCCCCCGAAGGGGCCGGGGGCCGGGGGGGTGGGGCTGCCCAGGTTCACCTCCACCGCCGCGCCCTGCATGTTTTTATAAAACCTGAGAAAATAGTCCGGCCGGTTCCGCAGCACGACATCGCCCGCCGTCAGGCTCCATTGCGGGCCGGCCAGCGTGAGGTAAATCCGGTCGAATTGCTGCAAGGTCTGGGTGTTGCCTTCGGGCTGAAACGGCACGTTCTGGTCCGAGATGGCCGCCGTGAGCCGGATTTTCTCGGTCAGCATTCCCTCCAGTTGCAGATTCAGCGCCGAATTGACGAACACGTTCTGAGTATTGCCGAAAGACAGTCCCCGACTCAGGTTACCCGATTTATTGATGCCCGGCGTACTCAGAATCTGCTCCTGCCGCGAAAAATCCTGGATGCCCAGCATCGGCCGGTCCCGAAAATCGAGGCTGTCGAGCAGCCGCCGGGGCCGCCGAAACCGGAACCGCTCCAGCGCCACCGGCAACACCCGGTAGCAAATCAGCACCGAGTCGGCCGCGAGCGGGAGTTGCCGGACCAGCCGCGAGCGGCGGCCGGCGCTGTCGGCGGTGACGCTACCAACTATGACGACGGGCCGCAACGGGGCCAGCGGCGCGACCCGCACCCAGCGAAAACGGCCGGTGGCGGGGTCGAAGGTCATGGGCCGCCCGCCCGGCCCGGTAGCCGAAGCCGGCACCACGGTCAGCGTGTCGGGCAGGGTGAAATAGGTCGTGTCGCGGCCCGGAGCCAGCCGCACCCAGCGGCAGCGGCGTGAGCTGGGCGGCCCCGGCTCCGGGGCGGGCGCGGCGGTAGCTGTCGCTGGCCGGGCCAGGGGCTGATTTTGCGCTCGTGCCCGGCCGGCCGTGCCTGGCAGCAGCCCCAGTGCCAGCAGCCCCCAGGACAGCCAGAGCAACCTTGGCAGCAGCAAACCCAAAACGGCGCGGCAACGACTCATGCGGTAAAGTTCGGCACCCGAAGCCGGGCCGGCCTAACGCGGGGCGGGCGGCGGCTAGTGCCCGGCACGGCGGCAGCAGCCCTATCGCCGCCGGCCCGAGCCGCGTGAAACCGGCGTGGTCCGCCGCGCGTGGCGCTGCTCCAGCCGGGCCAGCAGCACCGGGAAGAACCGGCCGAAATCGGCGTAGCGCGGGCTGCCGTCGTAGCCCTGCTCGATGAGCAGCCGCAGCTCGGCCGCGAGCCGGTAAAACTCGTCGGGCTGGCGGGCTTCGGCGCGGCTCAGGTAGCCGGCGCGGGCGCGCAGCAGGTTGGTGACGGCCTGGGTCACGTTTTCTTCCAGGTAGCTGCTCCAGCCGCCGCGCTGCCGGGCGGCGCGGCTCAAGGCTGAGTCCTGGCGCATAAACAGCGGAGCCAACCGCTGTACCTGCGCCCGGTAGCGCCCGAAAAGCGGCCCCAGGTAGGCGTGGCCCAGCTCGTGAAACACGATTTGCGAAGTGCGGGCGGGCGCGTAGAACGTGGGGGCCGCACCAGGCAACGCGCCCCCGCCCGCCACCTGCCCGTAGGCCACCATAATGGTGCGCTGGTTGGGCAGGTTCGGGTTGAGGCCGCGCAGGTCCGACATGGCGTAGGAGCCGCAGTTGAGCGGGCCGAGGGTGATGACGACCGGCCGCTCGCGCGGGAGGCGGTAGAACTGCTCCACCGTGGCGAGCTGCCCGTCCTGGTAGAGGCCGCGCTCGAAGCCGGCCACCCAGCCCGCGTAAAGCGGCGCGTGGGCCTGGAAAAACGTCCAGAACCGGGTGTCGTAATAAAACCGGGCGCACTCCTGAAAATAAATCTGCATCTGGCGCAGGTCAAACTCCGTTTCGTAGCCGTCGAGGTAGCGGGCCTGCATGGTGGCCACTTTCAGGTCCGGGAAATTATAAAACGCCCAGCTCAGGCGCACCGGCATGTCGCAGCTGATGCGGCGCAGCTGCCGGGCGCGGCGCACGGCCGGGTGCCGCCGGTAAGCCCCGAAGTAGCGCAACACCTCGGCGTTGTAGGTAGAGGTCGCCACCTGGGCCGTATCCGAAAGCAGGTGAATGACTTGCAGCAGCTCAGTGCCCGGATAAACGAGAACCTTGACCGGAGCCGGAGCTAAAGCGGGGGTTTGCGCCCGCAGGCTAAGCGCCCCCAACCAGAGCGCGGCCAGCAACAGACAGCTTGTTTTGACCATGAGAAGCGTCAGACAGCGGCAGAAGCCGATGAGGCGGAAAGTTAAGCAGCAGAAGCGCTTGTGCCGGCCAACGTAGCGCGGTAAAACAAGCTGGAGACTCAACCATCCGCCTACCCCGCCAGCGGCAGCTCTATAAAGAACGTGGTGCCCACGCCCTCTTCCGTCTCGAACCAGAGGCGGCCGCCGGCGCTCTCGATGCCGCGCCGGGCCACGGCCAACCCAATGCCCGAACCACTGGCCTTGGTGGTGAAGTTGGGCAGAAACACCCGTTCGCGCACGGCTTCGGCAATGCCGCTGCCGTTGTCCTGAATGCGGATGTGGGCCTGGCCGTCGGCCTGGGTCAGGCTCACGCTCAGGCGCGGGACGCGGCCGGGCGGCACGGCCTGCCGGGCGTTGAGCAGCAGGTTGTTGAAGGTGCGCACGAGCAGGCTTTCATCGGCAAAAACGATGACGGGGTGATGGGGTAAGGAGGTGAGAAGGTGATTGGGAGAGGCTTCACCGGCCGCGTTCTCGCCAAACAGCTCGGCGCACTGGCGCAGCACCTGGCCCACGTCGAGGCGCGTGGGACGCATGGCGGGCAGGTTGGTGAAGGTGCTGAAGCTGGTGGCGATGTCGGCAAGCACGTCAATCTGGGTGAGTAGGGTCTGGGCGATGCGCGCTATCAGCTCCTCGGCGTTGGGGCGGCGCTCGGCGATGGCTTTCTGCAAGTATTGCAGGCTCAGCTTCATGGGCGTGAGCGGGTTCTTGATTTCGTGGGCCACCTGCCGGGCCATCTCGCGCCAGGCGGCTTCTTTTTCCTGGGCGGCCAGCGCGCGGCGGCTCGCGGCCAGCTTGCCGAGCATGGCGTTGTATTCGCCCACGAGTAAGCCAATCTCGTCCTGCTGCGAGCCGCCATAGTCGAGCAGGGCCTCGTTCTGGCCGGTGAGCGTGGTGCGGGTCAGGCGCTGGGTCAGCACTTGCAGCGGGGCCGTGAGCCGCCGCGTCGCCCAGAGCGCCAGCACCAGAAATCCACCCAGCATAATCGTGAAAATGCTCAGAATGGTCGTAAACAGCTCCGTGAGCTTGGTGTCCAGCTCCTTCTGCGAATCGAAAAACGGGATGCCCACGAAGCCTAGCACCGCGCCCGGCGGCCCGCCCTCGGTGGCGGCCGGCGCGCGCACCGGCAAGTAGAGCGACGTGAACGCGAGCGAGCCGGCCTGCTCGGTGCGCAGGCTGCGGCTCAGCCCGCGCTGCCGCAAGTCAAGCAGCGCCTGCGGGTTGAGCAATGGCCCGAGCAGGCCGGCCTCGAAAATAAACGGCTGGGAGCTAGCCAGCAGCCGCCCGTCGGCATCGTAGAGGTCGAGGTCGGTTTCGGTCAGGGCCGCCACCCGGCCCACGAGCACGGTCAGGGCCAGGCGGGCGGTGGTGTCGAAGCGCACCGGGCGGCGGGCGGCGGCCTGGTAGCGGCTCAGGCTTTCGAGCGCCACCCGGCCCCGCCGCTCGTAGGTGCGGCGCAAGTCGCGCTGATAGCCCGCCACCACCTGGCTGGCCACGGCCCCGCTCACCACCAGCAGCGGCACCAGAATGCCCACGTTGAGCAGCAATTGCACCCGCCCCCCGAACGTGAGCCGCCGCTGGCCCGTGCGCCGCATTAGCTGCCACGTGCTCAGCACCACGGCCCAGCCC
>Ga0209511_1000480_pt1 | contig 40931 bp, 67 predicted proteins | sample SSSSmetaG_FD_184141 | JGI IMG/M metagenome (GOLD analysis project Ga0209511, IMG submission 184141) | Glacier valley bacterial and archeal communities from Borup Fiord, Nunavut, Canada, to study Microbial Dark Matter (Phase II) - ​SSSS... | ecosystem: Environmental > Aquatic > Freshwater > Ice >... | reverse complement strand
TGGTATCTTTAATAACCGCCATGCTATCACTAGTAATGCGCTTGTTGCCATAACCTATACTTTCACCATTAATATTATTAGCACCTCTAGTAGGCTTTAAGGTACGTTCTAATTCACCTTTTAAAATATTAGCTTCTTGTGATATATAAGGTTTTAAAGTTGGGTTATCAAATTGATAAGCATTAACCTTTTTATCACCTACGTTTTTAAAATCTCTTTGTGCTAAAGGCAATGTATCAGATTTCATTTGCACTATTTGTGGCTTTAATTTACCGTTAGCATTTTGAATATTAAAAGGTTTAATTTGTGGAGTTTCAACCTTAGGAACTTCTATTTGAGGTTGTTTAAATGTACTTAAATAAGCATCTTCTTTGCCTATATCGGTAAATTTAACTATAGGTCTTAAATTTGAATTAGGTTGAAGTATTTTGTTGTTACTATTAATTTTATTTTCAAACGCATTTTTTATCCCTTGTGATTTAATTTCTTTTAAAGCTTTAATACCTTTAATAGTTTCGCCTGCTAAACCAAATCCACCACCTAACAAAGCATTAAATTTTGCTTCTTTTAATATCTCTTGATTAGTTTTACCGTTTGCTTTGCCCTCTATAGCACCACCTATGCCAAAAGTTGTTGCACCCTCGGCTATTCTTGCGCCACTTCTCAACAAAGGGTTTTTAATTGCGCCTATAGCTGGTTTTAAAGCTTTACTCGCAGCACCGTATGGAATCGTATAGCCTAACATTTTACCCGCGCCATATGCAAAATTATTATTAGTAGGATTCATATTAGTTTTATTTCCTGTAAATTTGTTTGTAAGTCCGTTTAAAGTACCTAGCGTAGCACTATCTGTAAATCCTGCTACAAGTGAATCAACTCCATTAGCTTGTCTAGGCACTATCTTAACTGAACCTGTTTTACCTACTTCTACAGTCGGTGTAGTGGATTTTTTAGGTAGTATTGTGGTTCCCCATTTACCAGTTCCAACTGTAGGTTTATTAACAATAGGTGGTGGTAATGCAGTGCTAGGTGCATCATACATTGGTTTTGTATTTAATTGTTTACGTTTTAAATTATTATTTGTTAATAATGTTGGAGTAATGCGCTTATTAGGAGTATTTACAACTGCAGGCTTAGAACGGTAATGTGTTTCACTTGAATTTTTAATTATTTCATTTGCTATTTTACCCCAATCACTCATTTTAAACCTCCTATTTTAAGTTTTGCATATTCCATGAACTGTACTCGTTTGGTGTTTCTAATACATGGTAAGCATAATCACCCTGCCACTTTTTAACTAATTCATTGTAATAAGTTGCCGACGTTTCTTTTTTAATCTGTGCTGCGTTATTATCTAAGAATGTTTTCTTATCTACTGCATCAGTAATACTATTATAAGCAGCCATTATGCTAACACTTGCTGATTCTTTTCTAGCTGCTGAACTACTTCCACCACTACCACCCGAACCACCGGTATTACTTCTATTAGTAGCGTTTAACTGTGCATTATTTTGACTTATTTCTTGTTGTATTTGAGTAGGTAAATAATTTAATTTAAGTTGAGCAGTCTTTAAATCTATTGCTCCGCTTGCTAACTGTTGCGCTATTAATTGCGCTTGTGACTTTAGTTGTGATGGTAATTGTGCATAATTAAGTTGTGCGGTTTTAAGTCCTAACTTGGATAATTGATTAGTTGTTGAGTTAGGATTTTGAATTTCTGCTAGTTGTGCTACTTGTAATTGTTGAGCGGTTGCATTTGATTGACCTTGTTGCGTATATGTTCCGTCACTTAATTTACCTGTTTGATTAATTAAGTCTTGACCTTGATTGTAAGTGTTTTGATTAGTGTAATTAGTATCGCCTACAGTGTCTCTGCTTACTTGATAGTTGTATGACCTATCTGCGTTAGCTTGTGCTAGTCTTGAAGCTTCTGCTTGTGTTCTAGCATTAACTAACTGTTCCATATTAGTTGCGTCTATTCCTGCGCTTGTTGAAGCCACATCATTGTTATAAGCCACTCCTACATCTGCTACACTCTTTGCATTGTCTGCGTATGCACTAGCTTGGCTTGTTGCTAGGTTGCCTAAACTACCTTGTAATGATACGTTATTTGCTATGTTATTTTGTGCCATTGAACCACTATTACCCACTGCGTTGTTTGAACCTCTTTGACTTAAAAACTCTGCGAAATTCTTAGCACCTATTTGATTATCTGTTGAAACTGAATTTCTTTGATTGTAATAAGCAGGTTCTATTTTCCCATTTGCTGCGGATAGGTCACTTAAACTTTTATCTCTAGCATTTGATAAGCCTAAGATTGCTGCTTGTTTTCGTGATGCTCCTAGTGCGGTTATGTCTGCGGTTGGGTCATATCCACTACCACTTGAACTAACTGAACCACTACCATATGTGTTTTGATACTGCGCTCTCATTTGGTCTTGTGTTTGTGATTGTGATTGAGATAACCCACTATTAGCTCCTGTATATTGTCCTGCACTTCCATAGTCACCTTGATTAGATAAATTAATTGTACCGTTTGAATTAGCTACTTTACTATTATAATTACTAGAATTAGGGTCGAATATACTATAAGGTGTTACTGTACCATTTGTAGTCCCGTTGTTATATCCCGCACCTAATTGACCATCTTTATTAGTTGAATATCCTGTTCCTACTGTGCTATTATATGCTTTTGTTGCATTTTGTTTATCCATATAAGCTTGTATATCTGCGGTATAAACATTAGCCATATATTTACCTCCTTTGAGGATTATTTAAAAGAAAAAGACACTCTAGTTAAAGAATGTCTTGTGTCGTACTATTTTCCTATTGTGACTTAAACTGTTGGATTTTCAACACTCAATGCTCTAGGTTCTATTGCAGTTTTTAACTCAATAGTAGTATCATAATGTGCTTGACTTATATAATTGTTAGCTATTGCATTGTCTATTTGACCATATGTGAATCCTGTTGATGCATATACCATTATAGCCTGTTCATATTTTATATCTTCTGCCATTGCCATTTCAAAAGTTTTCATACCATCTAAATAGATTAATCTTGCATAACTGCCTACTCTCCATTGATAAAATGCCATTTATACATTCCTCCTAAGTTTTTATTATTGTGGTAATACACTTAATACATAATCTTGGAACGCCATTGCATCCATTTCAATTTGCGTAGTTCTTTCTGATTGTAATACTTGGTCTGCTTGTAATAATTCTGTTTCTGTTTTTGGAATATCTTCTAATATAGCAACATTTGGTGTAACGCTTACATCTATACCTATTCCATCAGTGATTTTTAATTGCTTCCCTGTGGGTATTTCTACCCATATAAACTGTACTCCGCCTTGTGGTTCTCGTATAGCACCACTTGCAGTGGATATTATATATCCTAAATTATCGTAAATTATTAATGTATTCATTTAATACCTCCCATTCTTATTCTGTAGCGAACCATTGCAATGTATACCCATTAAAAAGTGTTGTTCCTGTTATTGAAAAAGAATTTGCGGTTATGGTTACTGACCATTCACCAACCGACATTTCTGATGAAATTGATAAAGCTTTTAATGAATTTACATTATCCATATGAATAAACCCAGGTATGCCTTTTGGATTTGAACCTAAATACATACCCATAAAATATTTAGGTTGAAAAGATAAACCGCTTACAGTAAAGCTTGATGCTCCTCCTGTGGTTGAACCTGTTGCCCATCTTTTTCCACCTAAACTCGCTATTGTAGGTTCTACATGGTTTCCTGTCCTCAATATTCCGTCAGCGTTAGCAAAAGTTTTACCGGTTTGAACATTACTTTCCACCGCAGTTCCTTGCCCTCTTTTTATTGTATTGACTCCATCTGCTAATTCTTGTCTAGTATTAATTCCATCACTATTAGCATCTAAAACAGTACCACCTTTGCCAACAATGGCAGTTTTAATAACCGCATCCCCATTATTGGCAGATGTAAAAAGTTCAAGTATCGCCCCCTCAACATTGGTCGCGGTAAATTTATTACCACTATCATTTAATCCTATTAAACTTGCACCTTTTCCACTAACTTGCGACGACATATCTGCCAAAGACGACGTAAATCTTTCTTTAATTTGACCTACATCATTACTTAATTTATCATCAGTTAAACTGCCATTAGGGATTTGACCTAATACAATGCTTTGCGTATCTGATTTAGTTGTGAATGTTCCATCAACATATTGTCTTTGCAAAGCATCTAAATTATCAACATACTTTTTAGGTGATGATTGATAATCTGTTGTAGGTGTAGGAACTATAGGACTTTCCGCAAAGGTTTTAACTCCATTTATGGTTTGAACTCCACTATTTTTTATATTTTCACTATTTAAACTATCTATTTCAACACTTAATCCACTATTAATATATGTCTTAATATCGTTGCCAGCCTTGTCGAATTTAGCTTGTAGTTGTTGAAATGTTAAACCTTGAACGTCATTTGGTTCAGCATCAAGTGTCTGTATATTATTTAAATCTGTTAACAATTTTGTAATCATTATTTACCTCCTTACACCTTTCCACCCATTCTTACTAGAATATTAATACTTAAAATAGTCGCAACATCTGTTAAACTTTCCGAACTTAAAACAAGTTTCAAATAGTCGAATCCTTTAGCTTTCATTGATAGCCTGAAAGGTTGTGCATTATATGAAGTCTTAAAACTCCACCGCCTAAAGTCTGCCCTAGCAAAAGTTGCTAAGTTATAATAAATAGGTTGAATAGGACTTGTACCCTCATTGTTTGTAACTGTTTTAACATCTACACTACTTTTTATTGCAGGTTTTAAAGATACCCATACTTTAGACATATATTTCTTTAAATATTCTGCTTGGAAATCATAAAATCCCATTTCCCATATTGTTTCAATGTTTATACCGTTATCATTTCGATTATAAGTATCAAACTTTTCTATAGTTCCATTTGTACCAAAATACATTTGCTTGTTAATCACTATAAAACACGTTGCAGTGACGTTGTTTCTCTTATACCACGTATTATTCAAATAGTTGTAAATCCACACCGTAGACCCTATGCAAAGCCAGTATTCTTTCATTTCTTGCCAGTTGTACGTAACCGCAGTAGAAAGGTCAACTAGGTCTAAACTGTCTTGAACTCTTTGTGATATAAGGTTATGAATGTATTGATACCTTACGTTGCTATTTTCCCACGCATATACACCATTAAACAACGTCATAGGCTTGTCTTGAATGATTTGTACTTGATTGAATGCTACATTACCTACTTCATCACTAAGCTCAAATACAGGGAAATCTGCCCTTACTACACCTAACGCATCAGTTAAAGTAGAATAATATGAATACATTGCCGATTCTTCAAAGTATATCTTTTGAATATCGCCCATTTTAACTATATCTGTGATTGCATATTGTCCGGTGCCTAAATCATCATAAGAGTTAGCTTCAAAGTATTCTGCACTAGGTACTGAATCAGCTAAGCCACTCCAAAATCTTCTATTTTTTAAGGTTGTATTACCCCATAGAAATAATCTTGAATCAGTTTGACCCGAATAATCCATGGCAAAACGACAATTTTCAATAAGACTTCTTTGCCCTGTGCCTTTTGTCCATCCTATATCAACATTATTAGGTATTAACAAAGGTGGTGCAACAATGAAAGTAACTGTACCTGTACTTGGATCCACTGTATAATCAGTTGTAACAGTCTTTAGTACTCCATTGACCTTTACAAAGTCTACGCTTGTTAAAGTGTCCTCTGCAAGCTTATACGCGGTTAAAGTACCACTAGGTGAAAAGGTTTGATGTTTCATACCATTAAGTACGTTAACTTGCTCGTAAAGTGTACCTCCTCCGCCTGGTGGTGTAGTAATTGCTATTAAAGGTCTATACCCTGCTACAGTTGCTAAGGTGGTACCATCAAAACTTTTATACTCATATCCATTTAAGATATAAACTTTATTACCGAACTCTTGGAAGTAAGTTGGTGCATCTGTCAAAGTGCCTAAGTCTGTTTTTATTCCTGTTGTTAAGTTTCCACTGTATAAATGTCCATTATTTGCGAATAAAAAAAAGAAAGCATTGTTTAGCTTTCCGTAAAAGAACCCTTGAACTTTACCTATTAAGCCAGTGAATAGAGTTTTGTAACCCTCCATACGTTTTAATTGCATACCCGAAGTTATACGCCACCCTATTTGTTTACTAGCTTCTCCAAGTTTAAGACCATACTCACCATCGTTATTTTCGTTGACTCCTAAAAATCTTTTAATCTCGGTTGGTGGTATTTCTTTCGGTATTCTAATCTTAGCTATTATAACCACCACCCATAGAATATACATCTATAATGTCAGACATTGTTGCAGTTCCTTTTATATTTGACAAGGCCTTTAATTCTAAATATCTTTCATTGAAAAAACTAGCACTAGCAGGTTCTTCAATTATTCCTAAGTGTGCAGCTAAAAAATAAGCACCGCTCATTGATGTTATTTCGTCAACTTGCAATACTTGATTAATGTCCATTATTGGCGCAGGAACAGGCTTATAACTTATTCTTATATTGCCCTCATAGAAGTAATTTATAAATAATTCTCCTCTACCTATCCACTTGTAATAAGAGTTTACCGACATTTGTCTATCACAATATTCGTCAATTATTTGGTCTACACTTTTAAAGTCAGTTGGCATTTTATGCTTTACATAAGGTCTAAAGGTTATTAGTTTACTAGGTGACACTGGAACATCAAACATTGCATAGTTAGTGATAATATACCTATATGCACCACTGAACCTTAAACGCGACTTAGTAGCACCTATTGAGGGTGTAACCAACGCTTTAAATGCGGTGAAACTTAATATAGTATTAGGTGCAATTACAGTGTCTAACGTATTCCATGTACCGTTGAAATCTTCTACATATACTGTACCTTCTCCATCAACTTCAAAGTAATACTGTTTAACACTACCTACCGCTTCAATTATCTTTTCAATACCTTTGTACTCTAAGTAATCCATGCCACTAGAATAGCCAAACATATTAGTTGCAGGCTTGCATGATATTTCATGTTCTGCGTATAAGTCACCGTTATTATAATTTTCATTCTGCCATATATTTAATATTCCTGGTGTTCTAGCCTTGTATACCGCAGTAGTAGTCGCATTAACTGCGCCAGTGGCTAATTTTTCATCTATAAGATCTATTGCTAAGTTAAATATTTCTAAAACAGTATACATAATTATCCTCCTATTCTACGGAGATTTTACCTGTTAATACTTTTTTCATTTTCATTCTTGCTTCTCTATCCATATCATATGAATTTTTCCACACTAAATAGATTGATTTAGGCACTCCCTTTTCAAATTCTAAACCCACTGGTACTGTGTATGTAACACCATTAAGGCATATAGGCATATTACTACCCTCGGGGTATAATTGAGTAGGTGGAATGAGAATATTAACGTGTTCCTCTGCTGCTAACTGTTGCTTAAAACTTGTATGGATCTTAGTCAAATCTCTCTCACTTGGCGCAAAAACCTCTGTAACCTCTTCTATTTTTTCTTTCATAATGTCCTCCTTATTAGTTGGATTTTCTTTACAAAACTTCTCATGCATAGTTAATCCACTTTTATATTCTTTGTTACAATATTGACATTTTTCCATAATACCCTCCTATATAAGATAAAAGGGATGATTTCTCACCCCTAATTAATTATGCTGATACGCAACTTTCAAATCTAAGTCCACTAAGTTCGTCAATTCTCAATGTAGCAAACATTGCTTTCCATCCAATACTTGCTCTTTGATTCAAAGGGTCAGCAGTGCCCGCGGAACCAGCTTCCTTAACAATCATTTTTGGCTTTGAAGAACCTTTAATATCAGGAACAAGATAAGCATTATCACCTATGCAATAAGATAAATGAACTGGTACTCCTGCTGCTCCACCTGTTGGATATACTTTTGCATTGTCTATTTCAATGAAGTAAATACCTGCTAGCTTAGTAATAACACCATCACGTAGAATTTTTGAGTTATCATATTGATTAAATGATTTATACTCTGCAAGATTTTTAATATCAAACGCTACATCTGGAGATACTAGACATATATATCCCATTCCGCCCTCTGGCATAGATATTTTTTTAACTTTGTTCTTTTTCATTGTTCTAGCCATTTTAAGTATGTCAGCATACGAAATTGTAGCAGCGGTTAATACTCTTGAAGCCACACCATTAGCATAAGATACATTGGATCCTGCCATAACTACATCACGAACTATTTCATCAATAGATTGTCCAGCATTTTCACCGAATAACTTTGAAACTTCTGAAATAGTATCGTCAAGACCTATCATATCAAGCTTTTCAGTAACAATAGCATAGTTACCATATTCAGCTACTGTTGCACTTCTTTTAACTACTGTAAGGTCAACACCATCTGGAGTAGCACCCTCTGTAATAGCGGTAGTTGAAGTTGTAAGGTTTTCAAATCTTCTAATAGATACAGTATCACCCGAATTTCTAGGCAATGCTTTTTTAGTACCATATTTAAACCATTGAAGAGTAGGAATTAATCTATCATACATTTCTCTTTCATATATTTCAGCATTCTCATTTGTTAATCCTATATATCCTGTTGCGGTTGCTGCTAATCTATTTGTATTTGTTGCAAATAACTGTAAATCAAATTTATTCATTCTTAATACTCCCTTGTTTGCTTACGTACTTCCTCTCTGTAACTGTCAAACTCTTCGGAGGTCATATCACTAACTGATTTAGTTTTGTGTACTACTCCACCGCTTGAAGCACTTCCAGGGGAACTCGTAGCATTTTTATTAATATTTCTGATTGTTTCTTGTTCGGTTTGAAGTTTAATCTTTTTAATATGAATTCTATTATAAGCATCTAAAAAGGATATATTTTTATTGTTTTTCATATCCCATACTTCGGGTGTTATTTGATTAAAGTCTTTAATGTCTTTGTATTCCTCTGATAATTCAAGAAATTCATTGTACAATTTTTGATTAGTTTCATTGGTTTGTGCTGCTAACTTAGCCGCTTGAACTGCGGGGTGTTCATCCACCAACGCTTGCATATCTTCTTGACTTTGCCCTGCATTTTGAAGTTTTTGCTCATACAAAGCTTGATTGAGGTCGGCTTGACTTAAAATAGGCTTGCCGTTCCACTCCTGCCCTTTGTACTGTTCCTTGATATAATTATCAACCGCAGTAGTTGAGCTCTCTTGGCGCACCCTGTCTGTTTCTTCTTTAAGCCTTCTACTGAAAGCCTGTGTCTGTGTAATATCTTCTGTTTGATTTTCCTCTGAATTTGCAACTTCTTCGGATTCTTCTGTGTCTAACACTGTTTCGTCAGTGTCCTCTACTTCATCCCCTGCATATTCTGATTCATTTTGCTCATATTCTTCATCATCAGCGAATAACTGTAGATTATATAGGTTGGCGAATCCCTCTACCTTAATAGAATTAGCAGCCATATCAAATAATTTCATAATATAATTTCTCCTATTGCACCTTTTACGAACGACTATTCAGTGTGCATCTGTTTTGCAGTTCATAATACCTTTTCGGGTAGGTATTCACACCTTGATAAAACTCTTTGTGAGTTTCTTAGTTTAAAGTCGATTACAGACATAAAAATAACCGCCTATTTTGTAGGTGGTTTCATACTTTGTGATACTGATTGTTTCATTAACTGTATTAATTGTGATTCCATTTGGTCACCCGGTAAAGAGTTTAATTTGTCCTGTGTTTCTTTAGGTAAACTCTCCATAAACTGTGCTAACTTCTCATACTCTGCATTCTTAGCCTGTGCATCTTGATTCTGTTGGCCTTGTATTTGTGCCTGTTGATTCTGTTGGTCGCTCTGCGCTTGATTCTGCATGTCCTGTTGTTGTTGCATTTGGTCTGCTTGCATTTGTTGTTGCTGCTGCATTTGCTTTTTCTTAGCATCTATTAATTGACTTTTATTAGTTACTGAACCTTGTGGCAATCTTTCAAGGTATTCAACGAATGTTATTAATTGTTTATCTAGCCACATATTAAGCATATTGAGATTAGTTATCTCGCTGAACTGACTGGATGCGCCAATATCTATTTTAAGATTCATATTAATATCTTTATAAGAAGATCCATTAAAGTTTTTAACTTCTTGTACTCCATCTTTGTTTTTAATGGTAACCGCACGAGTAGTATTGAACTTAACTTTCCATATGTCTGCCCATACTAAACCTACATCTTCTTGACTTTGATAATACCGTCTACGCACTGATTGAAGCGGTATGCCACTTTGTTTTTCTGCCCACATCATAGCGCTCGTGTTATCTGCTTTAGCTTCTCCTAGAGCGTTCTCACTTGCTCCTGCTAGGTCTTTAGTGAGTGTGACTAGCTTATCTATCAAGTTATACATATCATTGCTTACGTGCCCTGTTTCAAGGTATTTAGCAGCGTTAGTAATATCACCATCTACTCCTATTGCTTGACCTACTCTATTACTTGGAACCGACATTCTTGACTTGTCATATATAAACTTTGGTGTTCCTGTTCTCTGTGCTGATAATATAGCCTGTGCCATTAACTGATTGATAGCAATTTGATTAGGTATTTGACCTTTCATTTCACCCATTCCATAGGCTGAACGTTTACGTATATCCCAATTCATTGTAACAATAGGGTAAATATTCAGTTCTGTATTTGTTTCCTTTAATATATCAACATTTTTACATGATTTTTTATACCATATCTTTTTATCTTTAACAAAGTAATGAAGTAATACTGTGGTTTTACTCTGATCGTCAAGTTCAATTTTAGCCTTGTCAAAACTTTGGTCTACTATATCATTATCACTTGTTATAAGCTTAATATCCTCTTTACTTATTCCATTTGCTTCGGCATCCTCTTTGCATTTACTGACTAACTCTCTGTAAGAAATAATAATATAAGGTTGTATAGGCTCACCACTTGCGTTTATTCTACGGTCATTTGGATTGCCTAGGAATAAGTTAGTACCGTCTATAACCTCACCTTTAATTCGTCCTATAGCTTGCGCCATAACTCCATCATCATTGCCATATTTACTATTTTTATCAAATATGTAATGTTCTACACCTATTCCAGTTAACGCTGCATTTAAAAGCATTTCCTCATTTAAAGCCTTTTGTTTTAATTCCTCCCATGTTGTTTCAGAATATCCATTAAACATAGTTGTTGCTTCATCATATTGACTAGCCATAGGACTTATATCCTGTTGTTGAGGTTGCATTTGCATAGGATCTTGTTGCATCATATCATCTTGTGGTTGTTCGGGTGCTTTTGCATATCCCTCAACGCTAAAGTTCATTGTAATATCTTCTGCCATTACTGACGATACTTTAAAATCTACAATTCTTTTGCTTAGAGGTAATACTGGCTTAGGTAAGTCTAAATCTTCCATACCCCACCAGTGTTGATTCGCATAAAATCTTTCAGCCTTGGCGCACTCTGCTAAATATTTCTCGCGTCTAAAATAATTTAATCCAGTTTCATATTTAACCCATGAATCTGTTGACTTCAATCTTCGTCACCTCCTGTATAGTGCATCATTCGCTCAACACCCTCATTGTATTTTTTCTCTTGTTCTGCTAACTCTTTTTCTAATTTAGTTTCTTGATGTTCTTTAACTATTTCTTTTATAATTGCAATAGGACTCTTAGTAATAGGCTCAATTCCCTTGGCTGATTGCATACCTAACTTTAGTCCTTGTTTAAACCCTAAAAATGAGCATAAAAAAAGCATGATAGCAATTATCACGCTTGATATTATTATTAACATTTACTCACCTTCTCACCGCAAAATGGACAATAATTAATAGGTACTTCCGCGTTGCTTTCGGCTTCCCAATCACCTTCGTTTAATAATATATTCATATTTGTACCTTTTATTTCTATTGAAGCATTTTCTGTTTCATAGGTGGAACCGTCAGCACGCTTCTCTATTTTTCTATCATTCCATTTACAATTACACATCTATTACCTCCACATAGTTAGGGTAGTTATTTGCTACTTGTTTTAAACCCTCTGTAATGAGTTTTAAGGCTTGTTTATCATCTGACCATACAATTACAATATCACCCTTTAACTTCTCTAGTCTACCTCTTAATGCTAGTGTTTGAACTAAGGAAGAAACTCCTGCACACACTATATCTTTTCCATACTCGTCATAGTTTGCATGACCTACTACAGTAATTGCGTTCTCTCTTACTGATATATGTATCATGGCTTCAACCTCACTATTCTAAAAGTATTAACTTCATTTTCCTTATGAACTTCTATAAAAGTATTATTGTTACTATCTTCTATTTCTTTATCTGTAAGTATTAAACTATCAACATTGTACTTTTTATATAAAGCTTTGACTATAGCATCTAATTGAATTTCTACACTAAACACATTACCAACCCCCTAAATATTCTTGATTAACTTCTCCATCACCTAGGTAACTTTGTTTGTTTGTTGGTGTGTCTGATAACGCCCAACATTGAACCTTTTTAGTTTCTATTACATCTGTTGGTCTTTGCCTCATAATACAATAATATCTAATAGCATCTAAACAATGAGTTATTTCGTGTGGTTCTGTACCTACATCGTTTGGGTCTGTTTCATCCATCTGTGCCATAGGTAAACACCTTATTAAATTGCTACAATTATCAAATATTTTTAGTTTAGATGTTAAATACTTTTCTCCCGTTTCAATGTTTCTCGTTTCTATAGGTTTAATCCATTCTTTAACCGCTAACCATCCATCAACTCGCCTGTTGTTAGATTTAGTTAAATGCACTTTATATTCACTAAATATATCAAATACACTTTTTCCGCTCTCTTGTCTGCGGTTGCTTAAATCAGGCGGAGCATATCTTATTATTATATTATCATCACCATTAACTTTTATAATCCTTTGTGCTGCTTCACTTATGATTAAATTAGATTCATATATTTCTTTATAAACGTAACAGTTAAATTCTGTGTCTACTGCTATCCAATATATTGCTGCCATATCTAAACCGTAATCCATAGTTATATATCTATTCCAGTGATTAGGTATTACAAATGGTCTTATAACATGAACATCACGTTTAAACTCTGGGAAAAATTGACCTTCGAATATATCCCATTCACCTAATAAAAAAGCTTTTCTCTTGGCTTCGGGTAAGTTTTCAAGTCTTTTAACATAAGAAGGATCGTTTTTCATTAATACTGTATTGTCATATACTTTAGCAGGAATAAATTCTATTGTATTGCCTGTTAATTTATCTATTGTAGTATGTTCGCCATAGTCAGTAGCTTCTATATAATCCTCTTTTACCCATGTATGACCTATTCCACCTGGATTACAAGTACCTCTGAAACGTGGCTTAAATCCTTTAGGAGAACGCAAACATGATAATAATACTTGAATACTCTCTTTTAAATGCTTTGTTAACTCGTCTACACCTATCCAATCCATTGACCTACCTTGATAACCCTCTGCATCTGTAAAGTTTCTTATATATCTAAATTTAAGCACTGTACTATTAATCATGGTTGCAACGTGCTTAGATTCATTGTAACTATATAATTCTTTAGGAACTTTTTCTTTCCACTCTTTTATTATATTAGCTTCAAGATCGTCATAGGTTTCTCTAAAGATATACATTTCTGCTCCTGCATTTTCTAATCCGTATGCTAAAGCTTCCATAACTAAAGCACAACTTTTCCCTCCGCCTTTAGCACCACCATAAACGACTTCCTCTGCTGAACTAGAATGAAATAGGAATTGCTTTTTATTAGGCTCATAATTAACAGTTATTTCTCCTATAACATTCACCTCCAATATATTAATAAATGTCGTGAAAGTTTCGTTTCGCGACATTATACAATGTTTATTCAATAAATATATTACTTTACCCATGAATTTTAGCACTTTATTGCATATTTATTCACTGTTAAGTACTTTATACATAATTTATACATTAATTATTTATACATCTTATTCACTTTTAGGTCTTGGAATATTGAAGTTGATCTTAATTTCTTGTTTACCATCTATTTCAGCATTAATCTGTTGCTTATCTGTGTATAATCCTGCCATAGTCAATAAAACTTTTCTATCACTAGCACACTTGCTATCAGTTGTAGCAAACATATAAGTAGCATTGACTATATTAACTACCTTACCTTTTAACATATCCATAGTGAGCTTATTAAGTAGGTCTGTGAATGGTTGTTTAGCCATGGCCTTATACCATGTTACTTTTGATGTTTTAGCAGCTTTACATCTTTCCTCTACATTCATACTAAAAGATTCGGGATTCAAAGCTACTTCAAGTATTCTTTTCTCTGCTGCGGTTGGAACGTATTCGTTAACTTTCGTCATAGCCTTAACCTCCTTATATATTACTTATGTGTAATTGTATTACCTACTATGTTAAAGTGGCTTAGAATTGATGTGAGAGCTATTCATATAGCATTATGTTTAAGTTTACTATTACTCTCTTAAGACATTCTACTTCTTTTGCCAATAGGTCATAAGAATATCTGTCTATTGCAGGCTCACACGCTGACACACAACATTCTTCATTTTCATATCTTTTTAATTTATCAGTTAAATCCTTTACTACACAATGCAATTTATCATTTTCCATTATTAAATCTGTATTATCTAACATTCAATCTCTCCCTTTACATTTAGATTCATCAACATCTTTATTGTCACGCATCATCTTTTCATAAACCTTTAATTGATTTTCTTTTATATCTGCACTTCTCTCTAATTCCTCAACCATATATTTAATCATATTTCTTTTATCTTTAGCAACAATATTCATATTATCACCTACTGTTTATTATTTTATATAAGAAAAGGACTAGATTTTACTCTAATCCCTTAATTTAACTTGTAAATGTCCATTTTTATCAACATATACATTCTTCATATTTTCTTTTGTTTCTTCTCTTTTTAAGTTCTTATTTGCACCATCTTTAATCATGGCTAACAACTCTGTGGCACTATCTAATTCTATTATTAATCTAATATACTCACTTAGGTTTAACCCTAGCTTAGATGCTTGTATATTGCCTTTGTCCTTTGTGTCTGTACTCATTCTTATATTAGTAATAAGTAAAGGTGACATTTAAGCCACCTCTTCATGATTTGCTCTAAGTGTAGGAGACATTGAATATTTTCCTAGTGGACTGCATTTTTCTACATCTTCATATATTGAAATTCTAAATTTTTTAGCATCTTGTAGTTTTGGTTGATAACTTCCTATTACTTGTCTTAACTCTACGGTTTTATCAGTTCTGCCTGTTACTATCCATATGAAATCAAAGTCTGCATCACCGATTGAAGTTGAATAATATTTTTTACCTATTTCAAATTTTGTCATTGTTATTTGCCCCCTTGAATTTATTTGATAATGTAATTGTATATCGTTTGAAACACATTGTCAAGAGGTTTTCAAAATATATTTTAAATTATTTTTAAACATTAAAAAAGCACCTAGGTTCACAATCTAAGTGCTTTTATCTATCTATATGTTGGGGGCAACATAATGAATTTTATGTCCGTTACTAACTTTAAATCTTATGTGTTCTATTAATATGTTATTTCTTTACAATATTAATGTATCACATCTAAAGTGGGAAAATGTGCTACTTCTTTAATAAATTTATCATGTTTTTTTCTAAGTCCACTAACTTCATAATTCATCTTCTCGCCTATCTTCCCCCATGTTAAACCATTAACATATCTATACACGAGTATTTGTCTCAATCCACTATCTTCTAAACTGTATATATATTCTGTTAGCTTGTCCTTTTCATTCACGAGTTCGATTAATTTTCTATTTAATCTATTATTAATTCTTTTAATTTTATGCTCATAATCTTTAGTATCATATCCACTTATAATTATACTGTGCTTCACATAAGGAAAGTATGGACTTGAACCAGTAACGGCATCTGTTCCGTATTCGGGTTCAATAGTGGATAATTCCCTTTTAATCTGTTCTATTTCTTCTTTAATGCTTAATAGTTTAGATAGTTCTTCTTTGTTCATACCCTCTCCCCCTTTATTTTATCCCCTTAAATACTTGTATATAGTGCTTTCGCTTATTTGTAACATTCCTACTATATCTTTAACTCTCCATAGTTCGCATCTTAGCAAGCCAATCTGTTTACCTATATCTTTTGTGACTACCCTTTGCATACCTGGTTTACGAGGTTTCCAAATGTATAAACTAATAGTTGATACTGATAAATTATAAGCATGTGCAATGCATTCAAGTTTTAATCCAGTATCATAGAGTTTGTTAAACTGTTGTGCCATTTCTTTCGCTAATAATTTATAATCAATCATTTTTAACACAACTTATTCTAAAAAATATAGTAAACATTATAAACGAGTACCAAAGTGCTATTTGCAGAAATAATCTCATTTAGCTTGTACCTCTTTTTTCATAATTTTTAGAAGTATATCGCCATCTATCATTTTTACTTGAAGTGATCTAGCTATTTTCATTTTAATTAATAACCTTTCAATTGCATTAATAATATTCATAACTTCCCCCTATCTATTATTGTAAAATCCATCTTGTTTTTGAGGTACCCTTTCATGTTTATTGCATTTTATAACTAAACTCATAGGACTATTAATTTCAATTTCAATTTTATCTGCCTTTATAAACAGTTCTTTAAATTCATTTGTGTACTTACAAATACCTATATTTCTACATGATGAACATTCCGCTACACTATCTAAATTTTTAATAATCATTGCTTGCCTCCTATAAATCTTTAACATTGTAATTTTCTCTTATATAATCAATTAAAATATTTAGTGATTCGATAACCACCTTATCATCTTTAAAATTAGGATGAATATGTGCCATACAATTCTTTTTGTCTTTTGTTGCTCTGTTGTAATTTACCCAAAACAATGGAATTTCCGTAGAGTTTTTAGTTAATTTTTTCATTATCCATTTAAGCATTACTTCACTCCCCAGGCTGAACTCATTAATTCTATTTCTCTAGGTGTCATGGTGTTTATTCCTAGTGCCTTAGCTTCATCAACTACACCATTAATTAATGTTGACATTTCCTTACTGTCATATGTGCTACTACCAAAGTAACACTGTAGTTGTATGCCTATCCTGCCATTAACATACGCTTTTCCTAAATCTCTAACTATTTTCCATTCTGCTTTTACCCTATCGACTACATTTTCTTTGACTATGATGTGCGTAAACACTCCATATCTATCGAGCATTTGAATATATAATTCATCTTTAGTAGTTTTAAGTATAGAAGCCATTTCATTAAGGAGAAGCCACATATAAGAATTTGAATCAAGTGACCTTTTATGTCTATACTGTTTAATTTCCACAACTAACTCTTTCCCATTTGCTAATATATCCTTCATGGCCACTACATCAGCTTCTATATTTTCTTTAGTTCCTAATATTATTTCAATTTCTTTTCTTTCGTTGTACTGTAAGCGGAGGTTATTAGTTTTAAATTTCATTACTCCCACCCCTCATTTAAAATGTCACTAACTCTTTTCTGTGGTATATTAAACTTTAAACCTATATATCGCATGCTTCTTTCATCTGCATACATAGCCTTTATTTGTGCTTTTGCTTCATCAGTGATTAAGTCAACTTTTCTTCCAGGTGGTCTTTTGTCTATTACATATTTATATATCGTTTTAAAGCATAGGTTGTAACTTACTGCAAGTTCTCGAATTGTTGCACCTGCTTTATAGTCTTTATTTATATTTGCCCTTATTACATGTGCTATCATAATTTTACATCCATAAACTCTAAGATATAATTAAATCTTATTCGTTTTTTTACCTGTGGAATTAATATCCCATATTCCTTAACCCAACTAAGCGGTATTGATTTTCTAGTTTCCATCTTTACGAAATAATCTAAGTTGTCTGCATATACAAAGTAAGTTTCGTTAACGTCACGAAAGTTAACTATGAAGCCTGCCTTGACACTTTTAGTAGTAGCCTTAACTAATCCCTCTAATTGTTTAGGTCGTATGCAGGATAGCGGTATAGACTTTCCTTTGTGGCTTTTAAGTTCTAGCAACCATAAGTTACCGTTATAAACTATGAAGTCAGCTATGTTGCTTGGAGTAAATCTTGCATTTTCTCCACCTTGCCAACTTGATGCACTATCATTTAATCTATATTTAAACCATGTGTCGGGAACTGAACCTATAAAGTCTTTTTCAAATGATTTTCCTTCATTCATAAAATAATCCCCCCAAACAATGTTTTATAAGTTCTCTTGTTTCATATCCATTTTCTTTAATCCATAATGTTTTAGTAATCCTATTAACTTCTTTATGGCTAACTCTCAATAATTTTCCTATTTCTTCGGGCCCGTAATAGTCTTTAGTAAATAGGTTTTCTAGGTAATCTTGATAATCTAATTTATACTCTTTGTTTATACGGTCATTTTTGTGTGGTGAGTGATTCCCTCTATGATGTTCTACACAGAGGTAAACCATGTTACTAGGCACGTTCTCCATGTACTTAGCAGAAGATTTAAAAATAATATGGTGTATTTCACTGTTGTTTAATCCACATTTAAAACATGGTTTACATCCCTCGCTCATTCTGTAGCACTTTCATCATTTATTATTAAGTCCTTACACTTTGAACATACTGTTGGTAATACTCTTGTATTTTCTCTTATGGCTTCACTGTCTATAAATTTCTGTGCCATTGCTGCAATTTGTATATTTTCGGCTGCTGCTTTCATTGCGGTTAATTTTAAAGTTTTAAGTAACTCATATTCTTTACTATTATTTTTAACAGACATCCATAAATTGTTTAGATAATATTTAATTCTTTCCGTTTCATATTCAGCCTCTTCTATCTCTTCAACCAGTACCGCGTACGCTTCGTGATTGCTACTAAACATAGGAAACTTCTTATTTGCATCTATTAACTCACCATCTACAAGTAGCTTTACACTATTTATTAACTTATCCACTTTTATCCCCCTAAGAGGGTTTCCCCTCTGTTATTTATTTTATAAAGCTTAAAATATGTGCTATGGTATTGATTTCCCACCCATTTCCAACCATCGTATATCTTTTGGTATCGCTAAATCCTGAGGTATAATTATCTTTTAAGTTGTGCAACCTTTCATATTCTTCTGGCATTAATTTTCTGCATCTACCATCTTGATATACTTTTTTTTCTTGATATCCTCCGCTTACGCAGGTTAATGTTCCGCATTTATTGTTCATGTTGTAAACTTTTTTAAGAAGATTATGAGTATTTATTTCTAAAGTACATTGTATTTTTTTATCATCACCATTATAGATAAACGGCTTATTATACCAATATTTTATAGGCACTCCAATAGCTGGTATCAAAATATCTTTAAGCAATAACCCTTTGTCTTGTGGTTGTGTTATCCCAGGTATATTAGTCCAATAGATTCTTTTCCTGTCAGCAGCACTAACTAGGTTGGAGTTTATCTTTATAGGTTCTATACCCATTTCTTTTGTGAATATATCTTCCCACTCTTTGGCCATTTCTACGTTTTCTAGTAAAAAGTATTTAGGTTTTAAATATCTTAAAATTCTTAAATATTCATAAAATAACATACTCTTTGAACCTTCTAGTCCTTTACGTTCTCTATCTTGCTTAGTTTTCGTTAAGTCTTGGCAAGGACTTCCACCCATTAATAAATCTATTGGAGGTAACTTATCTAATTCAGTTTTATCTAATAAAGTTATATCTCCCAACTCTATTATTCCTGGATAATTGCTTAAAGCAACTTGCATAGAACTTGTTTCTATTTCAGAACCATAATAATTTTCAACTTCTAATCCCGCTCTTTCAGCTGCCACTCTACCACATGCTATTCCATCAAATAAATTTAATATATTCATCTTGTCCCCCTCTTAATTTTTCTCTGCGAAAAACTCATTTTTAAAAATATGTGGCAAAGCCTTAAACCCTACCACTCTTTATTTAATTATATTACTTTTATTGTAATTTTAGTAGTATTATTTTTCTTTAAGACAAACTCTTTTATGCTAAAAAGGTACATCCGATAAATCATCTATTTCAGTAACTTCACTGTTTGTATTGTTTACTGGATTATCTTCTTTTTTACCTATAAAATCAAACCTATCTACTATAACATCTGTTGTATATACTTTAACGTCTGCCTTGTTAGTGTATGAACCGCTTTGAAGGTGTCCATTGATTAATATAGGCGAACCTTTTCCAAGTCTCTCTGCTATCAATTCTGCGGTTTTACCAAATGCGGTGCAATTAAAGAAATCACTAGGATCATCTTTTTTCATTCTTGATACTGCAATACTAAATTTTGCTATTGCCATTTCACCATTATTCACAAATTTTAAATCTATATCCTTTGTTATGTTTCCACGAAGTATAGTTATATTTATAATAAATCACTCCTCTTATTTTAACTTTTGGCTACAATGTCTACAATAATTATCGTTTTTAGATATTTTGTTTCCACATTTAGAACATATATAATATTTTTTACCATCAAAAGTCATTGTAATAGCTTCTTTAATGTCTATTAAACTATTTCCTTTACTAACTAAATTTTTAACAGGCTCAATCCTTAATTGTCCACTTTCCCAATCAAAACCCATTCCTATATATTTAATTCCACTTGATGCCCTAGCACCCATACAACTTTCATTAAGTGTTATTAAAACTATTACGTCTTTTGAATTTTTATTATTTGAATTTAAATTTTCAATCTCAAAATCAATATTTTGTTTTAATTCTGCTAAATTCAATTATTAAAACCTCCATCTATTTATTATTTTAAGTACGAACCGTACTCCTTTAAAATCATTTCAAGACCTATAATATCCACATCTAGGACACTGGCGCATATTTCCTATATCTAAACCACATTGAGGACAAGTGATGATAAATACCTCCTTATGTTGTGACATAACGTTTTTGAAATACGAAACTAATTATCTTGCAATCTAATATAAAATTTTTCTAACTTTTCAGTAATTTCCTTAGACAATTTCTCGTTATTTACCTTATCTATAAGGCTATTTAAGTAATTATATATATCCTTACTAATTTTTTTTTGTATTAAAAATTTATCGAACAAATCCATTACATATCCTCCTTTAATTGCGTACTTTTTTCATTTAACGACATATCTTACTCCATAATTTAAGACCCTTTAAAGTCGGTACAACTTGATTCTTTTCACAAACCTTTATATAAGTTCTCATACTTTTTAATTTCATTGCTATTTCCCCCACCATTTTATATAATAGGATTAAACAATCATTCTTTATTATCTAATCCTTTTGACACCTTTCCCGAGGTGTCTTTTAAATTGCATCCCTTAAATTATCTTCTAGTTGTTCAATTAAACTATTCGAGGTATCAAGATCATCTTGCAGGCTAAATATTCTATCCTCTTTTTCACTAAGTTCATCTTTCATATATTGATTGGTCATTGTTGGCTCATGGAGTGCTTCATCTAGTTTTTGAAATAATTCCTTAGCTTGTTTTATTGTCATAAACATATCTGCATGATAACCAAAACTGAAAGCTACGATATTTGTTTTCTTTTCAACATTAATTCTTGCAGCAATTTCATTATCTAAATGTATAAATACACCATTCATTATTTGCCCCCTTATTTATTTGGTAATTTTGCTAAAATTTCATATGCTTCTTTTTTAATTTCCTTTTTAATAAATTTGCACTCTGAAACTTTATACTTTTTACATAGATACGCTTCATCATATCCCTTACCTTTAGCCATAGCTATAAGCATTTCAACCGTAATAGTTAGTTCTTTATCTCCCTCATGTTTAAGTGCCTCTATAGGCTCATATGGTGGCTTATCGTACTTGCTAGAATCTTTATTCCAATATACATCCGCCCCAAATCCTAAAGCTTTACATGAAACTGATATTGCATCCGTTAAAGCCATTTTAAAACATTCATCACTTGTGTGTAATCCGCTTTTTTCTAAAGCCACATATGAACTTCCACCGGTACCAGGAATTGCTTCTGACCATTTATCATCTACCTTTACAAACAAGTCTATATTTACAAATGCTGATATTTCATCTTTTCCACCTTTTTCGAATACTTGAGATGTTATTACATATTTCCAACCTATACCGCACATTCCGAATTGCTCTGTAAGGGTTTTAATTCTCCACATGGGATTTATGTCACTCATTCCCTTAAGACGTCCTGCTTGTATTTCTTTTAATGCTTCTTTAGGTACTGTTCTTACTGCATTATAAACTTTTAAATTATCCATTATTCTACCTCCGTTATTCTGCTACACCATAAGTCGCTGAAATGTAGTAGCATTGATAATGCGGTTTCATGGCCTGAATAAGCATATTTTAAATCAGCATATAAACCATTGTGGTACAATATAGCGAAATTTTCTTCTTCTGTTAATTCTATAAACTGTGTGGCTATTTGAATACTTCTAATTTCATGTGGTATAGGTAATAGAAGTTTATTTGTTTCAAATGGTTTTTTATCACTTCTTTTACCGCTAACTAAATAATTTTCTATATATTGAGGTTTTCCAAACTGTCCCATTTTACCTAAGTCATGTAGTAAAGCGGATATTATAATGGTATTTCTTATTTTGTCTTTATCACCTTTAAATAAAAACCCTGTGTCAGCTGCGATACTATGCATCATTTTGAAAACATTTAAACTATGCTCTGCTAATCCACCCTCTTTACACAAATGAAATTGTGAACTACATGGTGCGGTGAAAAATCCATTGTCCTCCATATGTGTAATTAGATTTTCTATTCCCTCTCTCCCAGTACTCCAAAGTAATTTTTTAATTGTTTCTTTCATTTAAAAATCCTCCTTGCTTATATCTAACATTAACTGTCTGATTTTTTTACAGTTAGATTTAATTCTTTCTTGGCTAGGTTGTCTACCTTTGTATAATTTGTAACTCCATCCGCTACCACCTATTTTATCAGCCTTTTCATATGCTTGTTTCGTATCAGCAAAACTCATTTTTATTAATTTCTGTTCTTCCTCAATTTCTTCAATTAAGAATCTTACAACATCTAATTTATTCATTCTTTTATATCCTCCCTCATTTTCTTTAAATTTGCCATTCTGTTATCGTACTGTGTAGTTGTTATTTCACCTCTTTGTAATGCAGTAAGTGCATCGGCTTCAAGACACCCGATTAGTAACTCATTCATGCTTTCCCTCCTAAATCATTCTTCAAATATTAAGCCAGTATTTTCATACCTATTTAACTTCTTCATTATTTCAAACATATCTTCGTGAGATACTAAAGCGCAATCATAACAATGTCTATAATCGCAAGTACTTTTACTACATCCTGTTACTACTACTTGACCGTCACTATTTAGTTTTGTAAGATTATTCATTATTTACCTCCTAAGAAATAAGACATATTTACTTTTAACAACTTAATTAGTAATTTACTTTGTTCTAGTGTAGGATTACACTTTTGATTTTCTATCATGGAGTATCTCGCTTGCGTGATTCCTACGTATTCGGCTACTTGAATTTGTTTTAAATCCTTTTTTACTCTTGCGACTTTTAAATCGTTCACTTTACCGCTCCTTTCATATATTCCCTTGCTTGGAATGTTTTTCTTTATGTTCCATACTTATATAATATACTTAAGAATTGATTTTGTCCACTCTTTACGTTAAATTAATTGAAAAAACTTTTCGCTACGTTAAACTATATTTCGACTTTATGGGAACAAATACGAATGTACGGTTAATTCTTCTTTATATGTGTAACATTTTAACGATAGTTGGATATACTAGTAGTGTATTTAATAAATTTGAAAACGCGGGGGCGCAGAATGGAAACAAATATTAACAATAAGGATTTAGAATTTAGAAAAGTATTCGCTAAGAGGTTGAGAAAATTAAGACTTGAAAAAGATTTAACTTTAAAAGAATTATCATCAGCAATGTTATTAAAATACGAAATTGAAATTAGTTACGGTTCAATCGCCAATTATGAAAGGGCACATAGAATACCTGACTTAAGATTATTGAGTTGTTTTGCAGAATACTTTGATGTTTCCAGTGACTATCTTTTGGGTATCGTAGAAATTCGCAATGCTAAACTATTGCAGACAACTATTTTTGACAATGAAAATAAACCCCATGAGTTAAAGATTGCAGTAGATAAAGATAGTGATCTTGCTAACATGCCTTTAAAAGATGTTATTAAATTAGTCAAAGAACTTCAAGTATTAGGGATAGACTTCAATTCCATTAAATAATAATCAATTTCTTATAAAAATAATGGGTATTCTGTCCAAATTATAAAATAAAACCTCTTTAATTAGGGGTTTATTTCTTTTGCAATATGTTTATTGAAAACGTATAATCTAAGTATATAAATATAATGGGGGGTTTGAAAATGGACGTGCCTAGCAAAGAGAAAAATATTAGTAAAATTATTTATATAGAGTTGGATGGTAAAATAATTTATACACAGGTAAAGGTTGTTAAGGTTGTTAAGGTTGTTTGATACATATTAAAAGCACTAACCTTATCGGTTTAGTGCCTTTATACTTTATTTCAATTTATTTAAACCATCTAAAAGTATATCTAATTTTTTCCCTATTTTATGATATTGTGTCTCCCATAATACTTTATTGTGAATATATATTTTAAGATAGTAATTAGCGGTTTCTCTTTCTAACCCATCTTCTTTATTTATCATTCCTAGTAAATCTATATCCTGTTTACTATATCCTTGTTGCTCTAGTTGTGCTTCTTTCAATTTTTCATAATTTATAGCGGTTGCGGTTTCTAAGTTCATTTATACCCTCCCTTGTTATTAAGTTATAGTGTGAAATTATTTTAATCCCATTCAAAATTTTTGCAAGGCACTATACTTTTTTTAATACATTCATATCTACACTCCCTACAAGTTAAAGGTATAAATGTACTGTCACACCTACTACAAGGATATGACATTTGTGGTCTACCTTTATATCTACAATCGTTACATTGTTTATATTTCATTTATACCCTCCCTGTTTATACTACTATAGTGTAAAATTATTCGTAAACATTTCCTATAATTATGCAATCGGGAAGTTCTTCTAAATTGTAATATTCATCATCACTTAAATATTCAATCATAAATCCACCTTTATCAGCATCCCATACTATTTTAAATGTATCTATAAATTCATCAACCCCATTAGCATCAGTAGAATTTAATATATCACCCTCGAATATTTCCTTACCGCTATCATCTTTAAAACCTGTATATTGACCTATTGTTTCAGTTTTTACCTGTACTAAATTTGTAAAACTTAAAGTTTCTTGGTTGTGTGGATATATCCATGTAAAGTGATTTTCTTTTTTTATTATACTTCCTACTATCCATGTATTGTTTTCAATGTCTAATCCTCTAAATTTTAATTCTCTATTCATTATTAATCCTCCTTATTTCTTTTTTGAAGTTCTTTTCTGCCTTTTTAATAATATCTATATAAACTGTATTAGATAAAACTTTCATTTCGCCAACATATGTCTGTATTCCTAGAGAATTTCTAGTAAATACTTGCCAATAATCTATTAATATTGCATTCCTTTGTATTTCAATCATTTAATATCCCTCCGCATCTTGTTTTGGTGAGTTAACTTCAAAATGCCTAAATGATGATTCCATAAAAGCTAATATATTTCCATTATTGCTATATGGTAGATTTGAAAAATGTTCTTGAACTTGCTCTTCCCAATAATCTGTATCTAGTCCACATTCTACTAAATTATTAATCCATGTTGCTAATTCGTTAAAACTGCTATTACTCATTCTCATATGTTCTTTATTAAATTTATTGTAGAAGTAATCTTTATAAATCTTTAAAAAAACATTGTCGTCACTGATAAGTGATGTATATATTTCAGTCTCTTTTAAATTAGTCTTATTAATATCAGTATCAATACTTCCTACTTTTAATGATTCTTGATTCATATTATCTACAACCCTTGAATCATTAATTGTATGAATCCTCATGTTTTCTATGTTTTCAAAGTCTATATGACATACATAAATTAAATTAGGCTTATTTAAACCTTGAATAACTTCTTCAATTAATCCATATTCATTTAATTGTTTAAAAGCATTTGTAACAGGAACATTGCTTAAACATAACATTTCTTGTATTTCTTTCCTTGTAAATATCAGATATATATTATCCTCTGCATCAACCCAATTATTTTTTAATGATAATTCTCGTCTATCATCTAAAAACCCATAAATTACTTTTGCATATAGTGAAAGTTCTTTATACTTCTCTGTTTTAAAAAATGCTTTAGGTATTCTGTAAAATCTATTTTCATATACTTCTGTTTTCTTAATTCTTTTTCCCATTTTATACCCATCTCCTATTGTGTATTTGAAATTCATAAGATATAATTAAAGTAGATATTTTCTTATACACATAAAACCATTGCTTGTATCCCCCAGGGTATGAGCTTTTACTTTTTGTTATTTAACCATTCCATAACTTCTAATTCATTAAATCTAACTAATTTACCAAACTTCACAAATGGCATACCCTCCTTTCGCCAGTTATTTATAGTAGTTCTTGTAACTCCAATTTTCTTACATAATTCAGTAACAGTTATAAACATTATTTTCCACCCCCTTTATAATAGTATATAACACTTTATTGTAGTTTGCAACACTTATTTACAAATATATAAAAAATATCAACAATAAAAAAGCACCATGCAATTAATGCACAATGCTTTCAGTTATTCCGAACTACTCGAATTATTAGATTAGTTCAGCGTTCCCTTTCCTCACATAATTCATTTGTGTAATAATACTTACTGTAATAATCTATCGTGTCCTTTATACTCTCCTGCATCAATTCATGTCTAGCGTTCTCCCATTGTTGAGATTCTTCGGTTTTAGCTTCTCTTAGCATGATTTCGTGATATACATTTTCCATTGTTAAAGCACTATCCATGTTCATGTTCCTTTTCTATTGATTCACATTCCTTTATTGCCATATCAATCATGTACTGGGGGACCTTATAATTTTGGCTTAACATACTTAAAGCTTCTTTATAAATATATTTACTTTCCTTTAGATTTTCAATAGCTTTTAACAGGTGTTTAGATTCCTCAATTAACTTTTCATTTTCAAGTGAATTTTTACTATTATAATTTTTATACACTTGCAACGTCCTCTCTATTGCTTTGATTTTAATGGCTTGTAATTCGTGATCCTTGGCTTTTACTTCTAATCGTTTGAGGTTATTTATATTTAGTTCTTTATTAACTAAAGTATAATATTGTCTGATAGTTAAGTGCTTTGCTTTAGAATACTTAATACCGCGATTCAATATTTTAAAATGTTCTTGCATTGCATCACTGTAGTTGTCTTGATACTCTCTGTAGGCTTCTATACCGTTAAATAGATGTTTGTTAGATAAAATATACTCTCCTTTCCTATTTTTTATCCTAGGCACGATTAGAGCGTGTATATGAGGTGTTTCATGTAGATTCGTCTAAATGTAAAATTGCATATTGTACATTATCGCCAAATCTATTTTCTAACCACCTCCTATTATCTTCTACCCATTTATTTAATTCTCCTGGCATCATATTTTTAAAGAAGTCGGGTGATGCAGTCATTAGCAATTCACGTGCTAAAACTCCATTTTTACGTAATTTTATATCTTTTATATATTCCTTAACATTTCCATAGATATTTTTATCACCTATTAATATTTCATTCTGTATTTCTTTATTTGCGTTAGGTGTTTCTTGTTCTCTTTCCATATGTTTCTGAAATGCCTTTATTGTATTTAAAGTATTTTTTAAGCTGCCATCAACTATTTTTAGTTTATTACCGATTCTGAAAATAGCATAAAAATGCTTATTTGAATTTTTATAAGTTACTTTTTTTACTTCTGTTGAGGTGTTTTTAAAATCATCCCAACTCATTTATTACCCCCTAAAAATTGGTTTCTTTTATTAAAGTGTAGTAAGTTAGCGAATATTTATATCGCTAAGGTTTTAAGATTTTTCTTTTAATTCCACAGGTACGTTATTATAATATTTTGATTGTTTATAGTAAATGTTTTGTTTATCTAAAAATGGCAATTTGTTATGACATATAAGCAATGCCATTTCATCGTTAATTCGTCTTATTTCATCAGGAGTATAAAGTTTTTTGACTACTTGTGAATACGTCTTTTTATCTCCTGTGGTACTCTCTCCTGTAAACTGTTTATCTCCACATAAATTCGAAAGATATGAAAGTGTTTTATAATCAGAGATACTAGGTAGTATCACCTTAGATTTTAGATTATTTAAAATTGTAGTTGCATTATTTTCACCATAAATTTCAAATAGTTTAGATATATTTTGCATACATACTAAAAACCCAACTTCTTCACTTCTACACATAGATACAGTTTCTTCAAAGTTGTTTATTTTACCTAGATTCTGTAATTCATCTAAGAAAAACAATACTGGCAGCCCTTTATTGTGCATGATTTTATCAATTAATTGAGTGTAAAATACTGATAAGAATGGTGCGAGATATTTACTTCTGCTTGTATCATATTTAATATAGAGTGCAATAGGTTTGTTACGTAAATCAATAGGCTTAAAATCGCTTTTAGAAGTTGTATTAATTAATTTGTGATCTGTCCATAACTGTAAATTTGTTAATAAAGTTGAAGTTATACTTGACATTGTTTTAGGACTTTCAGCACTAGCCATAAACACTCTAAATTGTTCTTTAATGTCTGCATTATTATTATTGCCCAAAATATTTATTATTTCATTTAACGGTGTATTTATTAAAAATTTTACCGCTTGGCTAATATTTTTACTATTTAACAATGCACTCGTAAAACATGGTATTCCACTTTCCTCAAAATATTCGCCACGTTTACCACTACCACCATTTATAATTAAATTTGATGCTAACTCTCTAACTTCCGTAAATCCCTCACAGTTTTCAAGCAAATTATATTTAGCATGGTTGCCTAAAGGTTCAAACAATAAAGGAGTCCTACCAATCGACAATTGATATTTAGATGTTAAATCAAATAATTCACCTTTAGGATCGCCTATTATTAAACTGCTTTTAGGTAAACTATTGCTTAACAAATTAGGCAAAAATATTGAGGTTGTTTTTCCCTCGCCTGTTGGAGCAACTACCATTGTTCCCTCTAAACTTTTTTTAAATGTTAACATAAATTTCCTAGAAAGTATAAGTCCATCAGTTCCGTTAAGTCTTCCCATGTCTTTAATACCACCTAATCTTGACGTAGCGAGTTTGTTTTTGTTTTTACGTAACATAAGTGCTAGACTTGTTAAAGGTATTCCTAAGGCTAATAAGAGTAGTTTCTGCGCTATGACTAATTCGGGTAACATTGATAACCTCCGTATAATTGTTACTGATTATGGTTATACTAATATCGAGGTGATATATATGGTTTTACTTTTAGGTGTTGCAGAATATGCTAGTTGGTTGGCAGCTGCTTATTGTATTTTTAAAGGACTTTTTTAACTTGCTCTTTTAATTCTTCGATATTATCCATACTCACTAAATAACTAAGATATGCAGAAAAGTTATCTCCAAATAGTAATTTAGCTTTTTTAGTTGCGATAAAAAATATAATGTCTGGCATTGATATTGAGGTTTTAATACTCATACTTACCCTCCTATTACTTTATAGTATTACAGTATGTTGGAGTAGTAATGTTGTGCATAAAAATAACCCCACAATTAAGTGAGGTTTAATATATTAAAGTTTTTTACCACATATAGGACAAAATATTATTTCAAGTTCAATTTCTTCTTGTTGTATCGAATTACACTTTATCTCTAACTCTTTTTGTTTATTGATATTAATAGTCCATGTTGAGCCTTTATATATTGGTTTATTGTTTTCACAAAATTCACACATAAATGACACACCCTTTGTTTTAGATTTTAAATAATTATTTTTTATTATAACCACAAGTATTGCAATTATTAGTGCAATAATGTTTGTGCCATTCTCCATTATCTAAATTACATTTTATTTTAGCTATAATTAATTTAATAAGTTTCATAGTTTCACCTCCTTTAAATTTTATTGCAATTAATTTATCCACCATTTCATAACTTCTTCACCAGTTTTCCATGTGGTTTCTAATCCTTTGTCATTACGTTTTTTTACCATGCGTTCAAATGCTTTTGTATAATTTTCTTTAAACTTAGGAAATCTTTCCAACGTTTTTATCTGACTTTTATGTGACATGGGGCAACCTATACACCCAACTCTCTCAAATCCTTCATCATAAAGTTTGCAATAAGGTATATTAAATTTGTATATAAACTCCCACACCTCCTCATCTGACCAATCAATTATAGGATTTAAAATGTGTTTACCCCTAATGGTGCAATTTTCAATCATCATTCTTTTTTCATCATTATCATTAAGCAGATTAAACTTTTCTCTATATTCAATGGACTTCTTGCTTTTACTACCTTGCCTATCAACCTCAACCATATTTCTATTGCTTTTTCTCCTTGCACTCTCTGCCCATCTAACTCCCGTTATAACAAATCTTCCATCCCCACCATGTTCCTTTAATTCCTTGCAACAATACCTAGCCATTCGTGTTGGTGGCATTGTTGCTTCATCCATAAGTTTAAATATTGATTTTTTATGTTGATGCCTTTCAACTTCTGGATATTGTTCTCTTATAAAATAAACTAACTCCGGTGGGTCTATTCCCGTTATATTATAATGAGCATCATATTTTATCTTTGCCATATCTGCCAGTGCCTTTATTACAACGCTATCTTTACCACCACTAAAAGCTAAATAATACCCTTCTGTTGGTTCAAATGCTTGATATCTTTCTATAGCTACTTCTAATTTTGATTTCCCATATATATTTAATTGTTCTATGCTCACAATTAACCCCCTTAAATATTCTTTTTGTTAAATTTCCAATCACTATATATTGACTTTACAATCATACCTATACAAAATATTACCCACAACGAACTCAATAATTCCATATATGAACCCCCTTATATTTTTCTTTCCGTTAAACTCCTAAATATAGATTATTTCACCATTTTTAATTAATTCCTTTTCTTGCATCATATTATATAAGTCTAATAATCTATTAAGTCTAGCCTTTTGATTTTCATTATCTTCAACTAATAAACATTCTACTATAATATATCTGCTTTCCTTTAATAATTTATTCATATAATATAAATCCTCCAAGTGTGAGCCTGTTAGAGAGTTCTTTACCCTCTAACTTTTTATACTCTAACAACATTTCTGACATTGTTTTTGCATACACATTTAAGATTTTACAATACTTTTCTATTTCTCCAGGAGTCCTATTTATTTCCTCAACATAGTCTGAACATCTATAATATAAATCTAAATTCTTATTGTAGCGGTTGCAAAAGTCTTTATGGCTAGTTTGAAATTCTTTAATACTCATAGCTTCACCCTCCTAAAACGGTAACGGTTCGTCTATTTCTGTGACTTCATTTACATAAGCAGGATTTAAAGTTGAATTTCTTTTAGCATCAAGATATTTTCTCCATCCAAAGTTGTAGGCCTCTGCGTTTCCAGTAGCTTTGTTAATTTCTAATAATAGGCCCGTTTCAACTTCAAAGTGTATATCACATATTGGATTTTCTGAATAATATCTATTTTTCAATACTGATATTCTCCCATGAATTCCCTCGGCCTTAATTTCCTCGTCATATTCTTTTCTAACAGAAATTATATTGTCGGCCTTATTTGCTATGTCTGCAGATCCGGATATTTGCTCAAAATCCATATCGTCACCCTTTTTAAGTGTTTTATTAGGATGTATTACTAATATAATATGTGTATTATAGGCCTGTGCTAAATCGTGGCACCTCTGAACAAAATCGGCCTGTGCTTCTAATTTGTCTGCAGCTTGAACCGATAATATGCTCATAAGATTATCTATTACTACTAGATTAAATTTATTGAATTTTATTTCTGTTTCAACCATTTTAAATAGTTGGTCTATAGTTTTTAATTTAGATTCACCTTTATTAAATAAAGTGAATTTGCCTTTGTGCCACTCTTGTATGGCCTGTAAGACTTCCTTTTTAGGCTCCTTATGATACTTCCTATTTATTTTAATAACGTTGTATGCGGTGGTATCTCGGCCTATAACACATTGATATAATTCATTTATTAATTTTTCCGGATCACCCTCGCCACTCATAAGATATACTTTATTGTTTTTATCTATTGCGTTGGCCATTATTTGTTTTGTAAATGTTGTTTTACCTCCGTTGCTTCTCCCGGCTATTAAAGTTACACACCCTGGGGCCAGTTCGTTAATTGCATCATCTACACTATTAATTCCTGTTGGTATATATCTGCCTGTTTTTGCTTCTAGGCCCTTATATGGTGTTTTATCTAAATCCCTCCGGCCCTCGATTTTAAATCGGCCGCTTTCAATTATCTGTATTATCTTTTTTTCTTTAAAAAATATAAATTCCTCGTTAATATCATTATGAGTATATATTTTTTTATCTATGAGTTTTGCCTTTTCTCCAAAGGCTTCTACAAATAATTTATCCATTGTAGTCCCGGCCACATCATTATCGCTAACTATTATTAAACTTTCAAAACTATTTAAATAATCTTTTGATTGTTCAATTAATACATTTAGTGATCCGGCCCCGGCACCTACAGAAACTACATTTTTAAAACCACATTGACTTATAACCATGCAATCAAATTCGCCCTCACATATAATAAGTTCCGACCCTGCTTCTATATTTTGTGAATTAAATAAATACGGTTTACTTCCAGTTATACTATTCATTTTAGGCTTAGTGGTAACTTTCATAGGTTTTCTAGTCTTATAACCTATAACAGTTTCATGCTTCATATATGGAAATGCTATTATTCCACTATATGATTTTAAATTAAATTCACTTATAGTTGCTGCAGTTATACCTCTTTTGCCTATATACTCAATGCACTCTTTAGTTATAGAAGTTATCTTTTTTATATTATCCGTAAATGTATCACGATTAATTTGCATAGAGGTTGTTTTATAATCTTGGGCCCCTAATAATTCACTTATTACTTCTTGATGTGAATAGTTTAAATGTTCCCGGTAATAGCCATATAGGTCTATATTCATTCCACAACCAAAGCAATGATACTGTAATGCTTTTCTATCCCAACTCATGCTAGGGTCTTTATCACCATGACTATGTGCTGCAGTATTAGGACATCTATAGTTTTTACCTTTACTTATTAAATTTAATCCATTTGCTATTATGATTTCAGATTGTTGGCCATACTTTTGTTTTATTTCCTCTATCTTTTCAATTTCATTCACAATAAGCCACCTCCGTTACATGAACTTTAGGCTTAGTTATGATTTCTTTTGAATTTTCTAAATAATCCATATATCCACCATTAAAAAAAGTACTACCATATGGAATATATTTAATATCAGTTTTCTTATTTTCTCTAATAAACTTTTCAATACATTTTTCTAAAGTTTCATAGCCTATACTTTTTAATAATTTAGGTATAGATTTCATAGCCGAGGCCTTTCCTTTTTTATTTGGGTAAAGGCTCCATATTTTATCTGTGTTTATATCAGTGTTTATATCTGGTATAGGTACAACCTTTCGGTTAAATCCATTACACTGTTCGGTGGAATCCATTCCACCATATGGTATAATGTCTGTTACTGCCATTGTTAAGGTAAACCAACGAGTTCTATCATACCCAACTTTATTGTAATTTCCTATTAAAATGGCCCCTTTATCTTTAAGTGATTTCAAAACTCTGTCAATTTGTCTTTCACTCCAATATGGAAATAATTCAGTAAACGCTCTCGTACTGTTATAAGTCCAATAAAAACCATCATAAAAATGTGTTCTATTTGCCTTATTTTTAATTATCCAAAAATGCAAATTTTTAATTACTATTGCTTCATCAACACCATATTTTTGAGCAAGTTCAATATTAAAAGCATGTTCCATTGTGAATCCTCCTAAATAAATTTATTTTAGAAGACATTCCCATGTATTTTTTATTGAAATTAGTGTATACTATAATTATAAGATTAAGTATGCAACTAACTAAATATATGGAATAGTCTTCAATTTACCAGATAACCACATCTGGTATTTTTCTTTTTTTGTACTTGCGGTATAATCATTATATCACCTATTTTTTCTTTTAGTATATATTGTTTTCCTTTTAGAAAAATTATTTTTTTAACAATACATTTTGTTTTGCGTTTATCAGCGGACATTCTCTCATTTGTTCTTCCCATGAATTAAAATTTTTACATACTTGCAACGCACACGAATCCTCTGTTTCTTTAAGTGGACAATTGCAACAATGCTTTTCTACTTTAAAACCAATATTTACGATATAATTTTCCATTTATTTTTTACCCTCCTTTTTAATTTCAACCAATCTACCGCCTTTACTAGCCACAAACATTCCAAATAATAGAATGGCTTGTTGATTGTTACAACTGAATAAGCTTGATGAATTGTCTTGATATATTGCTTTGAAATATTTGGTCATTTATCTTTTATCCTCCTTACTGTATTTCTCAATTATTTCTTTCATTGTAGCGGTGATTATAGCTGATTGATTGATATAATTTTCTTTGCAAACTTTTCTAAATGATTCTAAAACTTTTTCGTCAACACTGAAATTAGCACGTTTTGCCATTATTAAACCCCCTAACATAATATTCTGTATATTTACAGTATAGCACAACAGTGAATAAGTGTACATCTTTTTGTGTAACATTTTATAATTATTTTTAAACAAATAAAAAAAGACTAAGGATTTCTCCCTAGCCTTGCTATTTATCCATATTTGATAAAAATACTTCACACATGATATTGATAATACCATTCCTAGAATAGCCTTTAGATTGTGCTATAAGGTCAATTTTATCTACTAGACTAAGTTTCATAACTACATTAAAAGCCTTAGTTTCAATTTTCTTCTTAGTCTTGGTTGGTATTTTAAATATATTTTCTTTAACTGGTTTGTTAGCTACTATTTCAGTTTGGACAGTTAGCGGCATTAAGTCGAATTGTTTAGTTTCTTTAATAAATATATATCCATGCTTACGAAATGTAGTTGATATTGTAGACTTGTTTAATTTTAAATCTGTACTTATTGACCGTATGCTTTCACCCTTGGCTAGTCTATTGTTTATAATATTAAGTTGTTCTATGGAAAATTCCATTATATATCACCCCATGACCATAATATCATGGCAAATAAAAAAAGACCATAGCAATTTATGCCATGGCCAATAGATTATTTATCACTTAGTCCAGGAGAAGTAGGATCTAATAATATACCCATAGCCACAAGTGAAGTTAAGACTATATTTAAAGTTGTTTCATAGTTTGTAGGTACTAGACTTGGATTGACTTGATTAACTACCGCCACTACGAGTGCAGCAGCAGCTACCCAAAAATACTTATTTTTCATTCTTGCTTTTAAATCCATAATAAACCTCCGTTTAATTTATTTAGAAAAGAAGATCACCGCCCTTTTAAATATTTCTAACCTCTCCGCAATGAGTTAATGTCATTGAACCATTTGAATGTAGCGTGTAATAAGTAACCCTGGATAAATGAGTTATTACTCGGCCATCTTTTACCCTCTCAATCCATCCTCCACCGTTAAGCGGTGTTATGTTATCACCCTTAGGAACCACATTATTGTTATTAGGTACCTTAAATGCTTGTTGCCTTGCCTTTTGTTCTACGGTAAAATCAATCATTTCCGTTTCCTCCTCTAAAATATTACTTGTACTGAAAAACATTGCAGCTTCTTCTGTTCTTCTTCTTAATAGTCCTGCTACTGTTTTACCCCCTGCTTTGCTCCATACTCTAAAGTTAGATATAATTAAATTTCTATCGACACTACCATTACATATATTCTTATACAAGGAACTTCCTAGTAAGCCACCTAAGCCTATGTTATATGCCATAGACACTATTGCATCAAATTGGTTCTGTGATAGCGTTACGTGCTTAATATCGAGGTTATTCTTGATAGGTAGAGCATAGTTGATATTCAATAAATCTTCTAGCATATTACTAGCTTGTACTTCCGTTACACTTTTTAAGCCTTCTATTTCTTTTCCTGTCATTCCGTAGCCTAGCGTTTTAACTCCAACTATATCAAAGTAGGGAATAGGTGAAAATCCTTCAAAGCTTTTTACAAAATTAACGCAATTTTTAGATACTAACTTGTCCATAACTCCTCCTTATTTTTCTAACTTATCAATTAATCTATCAAGTTTTACATTTACCGTGCTAGTTAATTCCTCTATTATTGATTGATATTTAGCTTCTCTTGCTTCACTATTTATGTCCCTTGTTTCTTGTTTCTTTAAAACATAAAATAGTAATATTACAAATAGTCCATACCCAAGACCCTCGCTAATTGCTTTAGTTAAAATTGCATCCATTGTTAAAAACCTCCTATTGTTTTTTATCTAAACAAGGAGTAATATTCTAATTACTCTTTAATTAGAGTGGTTTTTAAGAGAGTGTAATGGCTTTAACTATGCACTCTCTTTTTGACATTAAAAAAGAACCCTATTAACTAAGGTTCTTTGTTTTTATTTATCCATTTATTCAAAGGTGTTGAAAATAATAACACTAAAATAAATGAAACTATGAAAATATCTTTTAACACTTTAAACCTCCTTATCTAATTTTTAAATGTTCTAATATCTTTGCTTTATTCTCAGTTTTTTCTTTTGCTCTTAATTTTGCTTCTAAGTCTGGTTTCGGTATTCTCGTGGAAATTCCTCTATTATTTAATATTTTATTTTGTTCATCTGTTTTTATGCTAGTAATTAAACCTTGCATCATTGCAGCAGTTGCATCATTTGCAGGTTCTCCCTGTGTTCTTAACATTTCTAGTGCCTTTAATGTCTGACTTGCTACATTCTTTTGTAAACTAATATTTTCCTCGCTAGTAAGCGATATTTTATCACCTTTAAAAGTTATATAATTGGCGGTTTTAATTGGCATTGCTGCATCACTACCAGTATTTTTATATATATCCATTGCATATTGTTGCGTTGGTGTAGGATTATAAGTTGTTTTAAAAGCAGGACTAAACATAACATTCCCTACACTATTTTTACCTTGATATAATTTAACATCATTACCGAAAACATCAACACTTCTAGGTAAAGTTTTTGACGCAAATGGTATTCTGTTTACAAGTTTATTAACAGTTTGTTGTACTTTATTATCTGAATAAGTTTCTCTTTTATATACATCACTTAATTGTCTTGCTTGATTTAATAATGTTGGTACTGCTTGTGTAGTAGTTCCCATTAATGAATTAGAAATACTTGTAGCGGGATTATAGCCACCTAACGCTCTACTAGGCCCTTGTAATAATGTAGAATTAAACATTAAATTAACTCCACTTCCTGCGCCATCTATTAGCGATTGACTAAATCCCTTACCTTTATTGCTTGAATTATAAAAATCTGCACCCATCATTAAAGGCGCACTTGCAGGCAATGCCCAATCTATAGTAGTATATTCATTACCTATTTTATAAGCATAATTAGCCTTCCCTAGTGCTGATTCAGTTCCTTCAATTTTATTATCTTTATCTCTAGCGCCTGTTAAATATCCATTCTTAGCCATAAAGAACCCTGCCACTGCAAGTCCTGTACCAGTCATACCTCTAGCTAATACATCAACGAATTTCTTTTGATTGAAAGTTCCTTTACCATGAGTATAGAGTGCGTGTCCTGTTGCTTTCAATATTCCCCCTGGTCCGTAGTCTATAAACTTATCTAAAATGTTACCAGGAGTTGAAGCAAAGGGTAGTTCTAAAGTTGCTACTACTTGATAAACTAATTCAGCACCTTTATGCTTTCCGTTAAAGTTACCTTTTTTAAGTCCTCTAAACATAGAGCTCATAGCACTATCGTTCTGTAAAGTTCGTTCTAAACCGAATAAATGTGCATCTTGTTTCATAGCATCAGTAATGATATTAGTTTTATTAAGCCTTTTAAGTTCTCCTATTCTCTCTGCATAAGCTGCATTGAAGAATGGTGTATCACCTAATTTTAACGCTCTACCGACTACCGCATGAATTTTGTTAGCTGCTATATTAATACTTCTTTGAATTGGATTTTTAGCTTCTTCATTAAATATATTGGTCTTTGTAGGAAGTTCTACACCACCGCCAACTGGAGAAGTATCTACATTATTTTTAATGTCTAATAACCATTCTTTAACACCTTGTTTAGCACCTTTAGCGTTGTTAGTTAAGTCACCTAAAGGATTAAATAATTGAGTTCTGCCAACTAACGGTTTGCCTTGTTTAGCAAAGCCTATATTCCTAAGCTTAGTTGTAGCAATATCTAAAGGAATACCGAATGTATTCTTTTTAACTCCCTCTAAAGTTCCGAGCAATGTATTTCCTAAAGGATTTCTAGTAACTGTAGATTTCGTGTTGAATAACATAGAAATTCTTTGCGCTGCTTGAAGTTTTTCTATTCCTGTTGATGGTGTTTTATTAGCTATTAATTTCCCTACTTTAGCCAGTCTCATTCTTTGCTCGTAACTGTCGGGTATTGCATTACTGTATTTCTCCATATTATCAGTTATAAACTTAATATCGCTAGATTCAAGTAATGGTAATCCCTCTTTTGCTTTAATTAGATCACGAATAGATTGTTTGTCGTATGCTTCTAAATTAATTAATTCCATAACTTTATCAACTACGGATTTTTTAACCACTGGTGCTTTTTCTTTAAACATATTATTTAATATTTGAGTTTGTTTAGTTTTTGTTAAAGAGTTAAATTCTTCTTCTGCTGCTTTTAATATTGTTGCAGCATCTTTTGGATTGACTTTTAAATTATCTTCAAGTGATTTAAGGAATAGAGTTCTTTGCGTGCCTATCTTGCCTACTCCACCCTTTACAATGTCCTCAAAACTCATAATAGATTCATCAACAACCTTAGCAACTGTGCCTTTAGGATTAAACCCTATAAGCTTTCTAAGTTCGGGAGTTAACCTTTCAGCAACCTTATTTTTATAATTATCATTAACGAACGCGCCAGTATTAGATAAGGCTTCTATATTACTTAATTTATTAGTATTTTTAACGCTTGCGTTTTTATCTTTAAATACACTTAACAAATATTCTTCTGATTTCTGTTTTTTAATTGTTCTAAATTTAGTGTCTATTGTATTCGCAAGTGTTTTGGCTTCATCACCTGTTAATTTTGATTCTTTTACTAAATAGTCTATTAATCCCTGCTTAGTTTCTGTGCCTGTTTTATAATAGTTTTTAACAATATCAGACATATTTATTTTTAACTCTTTAGCACCTTGATTATAAGCACTATTAAATTTACTCATTGAAAATGGTGGTTTAATTCCTTTTTCAAAATAATCATTCAATATTGCTAGTGCTTCTGGATTATCTTTAAATTGTGCCTTAACTATTTCTTTTGCGTTAGTCCAAGTTATTGCATAGTGTTCACGATTGTTTAAAGCGTCTGCAACATCATTTAAAGGTTTGAGTTTATTAGTTAAGCCACCCTCTATAGGTGATTCTTTGGCTACTCCATATAATTCACTTATCATTTTGTTAATCATTGACTTTTCTTGTGGTGTCTTCGGATTAACTGTATTTTGTATCTTTTTAGCTAATATTTGTGATGGCAACAACTCAACTTTAGGAGTTTTTAACTTAGGTGTTAGATTCCCTTTAGTTTTAGGAGTTGTAGGTGTTTCAAATGTTTTAGCGGTTTCTGTAATGGCTTCCTTATGTGCAGTGTTAAGAGTATCAATAACTTCTTTAGTTTGTTTATCTATGCCATCAATTAGAGTAGGATTAACCTTTTTCAAGTTGTCCTCTACCTTATCTACTACCCTTTGCATTTCTATTAATTTCCCCTCACCAGTACGAGAATACTTAGCAAAAGATTGAACCTCTTGACCGCCTGTAGTTCCTGCTTTACGGATATTTTTAAGCCAGTTTTTAACCTCTGTATTATTTCCGCTTGCTTGTGCTTCGGGTAATAACTTATCTCCAAGTATTCCAAACATGGTATCAACATCTTCACCAGTGTAAACTTCTTTAGCATTAAGGTTTTTTATTTCTCCATTTATATCATTGTTGATTCTTGCTCGTGCATTATCTAAACTCATTTGTTCAGTTTTAGGATCGTATTTAAAATCATTCTGATCTAACATATTTTTTTCAACTTTGCTTAATGTATCAGTATTTTGTAAAGTGTTAGAATAAACTTTACTCACCTTTGCAGGCTTACCACTAAAATCAACACCTTCTGGTGTATGTGTTGCGTTAAATCTTTCGGTTGAACCGAAATTATTATTAGGTGTACTATCCATATTGGCACTAGAAGTTATTATTTTTGATTGTGGTTTTTTAAATGTGCTTGTATTTAGTTGTTGTGGCATATTGTCAATAAATTGTTTCTCTTGAAGATATTCACCATGCTTAGGAATATTCTGTCCTAAAGTATCATCAACGTAACCATTAGTTAATCTATCATCTATGATTAATTCAACTCTTTTAGATAATGCGTTATTTTCTTTGCCATGATCTACTATAATATTATCAAGTGCTTTATTGATTTTCTCATAACTTGCGCCTGTGGTATCTTTAATAACCGCCATGCTATCACTAGTAATGCGCTTGTTGCCATAACCTATACTTTCACCATTAATATTATTAGCACCTCTAGTAGGCTTTAAGGTACGTTCTAATTCACCTTTTAAAAT
>Ga0209511_1000478_pt1 | contig 41062 bp, 36 predicted proteins | sample SSSSmetaG_FD_184141 | JGI IMG/M metagenome (GOLD analysis project Ga0209511, IMG submission 184141) | Glacier valley bacterial and archeal communities from Borup Fiord, Nunavut, Canada, to study Microbial Dark Matter (Phase II) - ​SSSS... | ecosystem: Environmental > Aquatic > Freshwater > Ice >... | reverse complement strand
CGGCTCGGTGAAGTAGGCGACGTTGGCGGCGCCTGCCGTGCCCGAAGCGGCGATCAGGCACGCGCCGGCCCAAACTTGGAAACGTTGCATCGAGCACCTCCCGCACGACATGAATGCCGCGGATGGAAGTCAGCTTAGGAGCAGGCCTCCGGTAGCGGGGGCCACGTCCGACCGGCCGGCCGGCGCCCGCACTCCGGTGTGCGGCGCATCACGGTGTCAACCGTAACCGGGCGCAAGTGAGACGGCCTCAGGCGCGCAACGTGGCACCGCTGGACGGGTCGAAGAGATGCACCGCTCCCGTATCGACCGCGAGATCAACGACCTCGCCCGGGCGAACGTTCGTGCGGCCGTGGACCACGACCACGATCTGCGCGGGGCCTGCCTGTACGAGCAGTTCGGTCTCCGCGCCGGTGGGCTCGACCACGATCACTTCGGCCTCCACCGGCCTGGCGCTGGCGCCGACGCCGAGGTCGCCCGGCCGTATGCCGTAGGCGACGGTTTCGCCGCTCGCAACGGCGCTGCCTGCGGGCAAGGGCCAGCGAACGCCACCCTCGGCCTCGACCCACGCCACATCGCCCTCGCGTCGCACCGCGCCGTGCACCACGTTCATCGAAGGCGAGCCGATGAACTGCGCCACGAACAGGTTCGCGGGGCGGTCGTAGAGTTCGAGCGGCGTGCCGATCTGCTCGATGCGGCCGTCTTGCATGACGACGATGCGGTCGGCCATTGTCATTGCCTCCACCTGGTCGTGGGTGACGTAGACGGTGGTCGTCTTCAGGCGCTGGTGCAATGCCTTGATCTCGGCGCGCATGGCCACACGCAGCTTGGCGTCGAGGTTGGAGAGCGGCTCGTCGAAGAGAAACACCTTGGGGTCGCGCACGATGGCACGGCCCATCGCCACGCGCTGGCGCTGGCCGCCCGAGAGCTCGCGCGGGTAACGCTGGAGGTACGGCCCGAGATTGAGGATCTTCGCGGCATGGTCGACGCGCTCGGCCGTGTGCTTCGGGTCGGCCTTTCTCAGTCGCAGGCTGAAGCCCATGTTCTCGGCCACCGTCATGTGCGGGTAAAGCGCGTAGCTCTGGAACACCATGGCGATGTCGCGATCTTTCGATTCGATGTCGTTGACGACGGTGCCATCGATGGCGATCGTGCCCCCGCTGATCTCCTCGAGACCGGCAAGCATGCGCAGCAGCGTCGACTTTCCGCAGCCCGAGGGGCCGACGAGCACCGTGAACTCGCCGTCGGCGATGTCGAAGCCGATGCCGTGGATCACCTCGACGTTACCGAAGCGCTTCTCGACATTGCGAAAGGACAGAGATGCCATCGGCCGGTGCCTCAGCTCTTGACCGCGCCGGCCGTGAGGCCGCCGACCATGTAGCGCTTGAACGCGTAGTAGATCGCCGCAGGTGGCAAGGCATAGATGAATCCGGTGGCCATCAGCAGTTCCCAGGGCGAGTCGTCGGCAGAGAGAAAACTGCCGAGCGCGACCGAGAGCGTGAGGCTCTTGTCGTTCGAGAGCAGCAGGAAGGCGAACAGGTACTCGTTCCACGCGAGCAGCAGCGCGTAGGTGCCCACGGCCACGAGCGAAGGCAGCATCAACGGCAGGTACACGAGCCGGAAAAGTTGCAGCGGCGTGGCGCCGTCGATGCGCGCGGCTTCATCGAGCTCCCACGGCAGCTTGTCGCTGGCTTGTTTGAGCACCCAGATGCAGTACGGCGAGGCGATCGTCACCATCGCGAGGATCAGCGCCCACTGGTTGTTGAGCAAACCGTAGTTGCCCATCGTTTTATACATGGGCACGGCAAGGAAGGCGGCGGGAATGAAATAGGTGAAGAGCGCCAGGTTCATGACCGTGCGGCCACCGGGCACTTTCAGACGGCTGATCGCGAAGGCGGCCGTGGTGGCCACGAACAGCGTGATCGCGGCCACCGCCACCGCGATGAGCACCGAGTTTCCCAACTGCAGCCAGAAGTGATCGAGGTAGAAGTGCTTTTGGCCGAACACCACGGCGAAGTTGTCGAGCGTCGGATGTTTGGGCCAGAGCCGCCCGGAGGTGGCCGAGTCACGGGGCGAGATGGCGAACAGGAACAGGTGATAAACGGGGATGATGGTCCAGAGGAAGAGCGGAATACCGATGAGCAGCAGCTTGGCTTCGGTGCTCACCGCGCGCCATGTGACGCGACTCATGGCCGAGCGCCGGGCCGCCCCAGGCCCGGCCTCGTCCCCCTTGGGGGGCAGTGAGCGCTGTGAGGCGCCAGCGGGCTTCATTTACTGAGCCGCTTCATCATGAAGTAGACGAGGGGCAAGACCAGCGGCAGCGCGACCACGATCGACGCCATCGCCAGATCGACCTGGTCGAGCCGCAGGTAGCGGATGCCGAGCGTGGCCAGCACATGAGTGAGGTCGGCCGGGCCGCCGCCGGTGAGCAGGTAGACGCTGTTGAAGTCGCCCAGTGTCCAGATCATCGAAAGGATGGTCGAGGTGAGGTAGAGCGTCTTCATCGCCGGCCAGGTGATGAAGCGGAACTTCTGCCAGTTGGAAGCACCATCGACCGACGCCGCTTCGTACTGCTCGCCGGGAATGGCGAGCCGGCCGGCGACGAGGATCAGCGTCCAGAAAGGCAGCGACTTCCAGATGTGCATCAGCATCGAGAACGAGAGTGCGAGCGTCGGGTCGTTGAGCCAGTTGGGGCCCTCGATGCCGAACCAGCGGAACAGCGAAGCGTTGATCACGCCCCACTCCGGGTTCAGCATGAAGCGCACCGAGAGAATGGTCGGGATCGACGGTACCGCCCAGGGCAGGATGAACAGCAGCGAGAGGATCTTGATCCACCAGCGCGAGGTCACGAAGAAGCCCGAGAGCAGCAGCGCGATCGCCATCTTCAGGTTGATGGCCACGACGAGAAAGACCATCGTGTTGATGGCCGTGCGGAAAAAGATCGGGTCGTCGAACAGCTTGACGTAGCTTGCCGGATGGCGCGCCAGCCAGAGGCCGTAGCCCACCGGATAGAGCACGAACACCACGAACACCAGCAGGTACGGCAGCACCAGCGCGCGGCCCCAGAACAGCCACGGGCTGGCGCCCGCTCGGGGAACGCGCGCCGCGGGCAGCGAAGCAGCGAGCGCAGTGCTCACGAACGGCCTTTCGAGAGGGCTATTGCGCCACCGTCTTGATGCGCGCGATCATCTCGTCGACCGCCTTGTCGACCGGGATCTTCTCGTTGAGCACGCGATTGGCGGCCTTGGCCCAGACGTTCTCGTTGTTGAGGATGGTGAACTTGTAGTTCTTGGTGAACTCGAACGGCACCGTTCCCGACATGTACTGGTTGTAGACCGAGAGGCGATGCGGGTCGGCCTTCCAGAACGCGCTCTGCTGCCCGACCTTGGTGACCGGGAACCAGCGGCCGAGCGAGCCTTCGACGTAGGGCGTGAGGTTGGCTTCGTCCATCAGGAATGCGACGAACTGCTTGGCCGCCACCTTGTTCTTGCCTTCGCGGAAGATCACGCCGGTCTTGACGGCCGTGCGGTAGATCATCTTGCTGCCGTCGGGTTTGGTCGGAAATCCCGCCGTCGCGATCAGCTCGGTGTAGTTCTTCCGGCCGGTGGCGCGCTGCGCTTCGGTCAGCGAGGCGTTGTTGGCGTCGTCGAGGTGCTTGGCGGCGATCGAGATGGTCGCGTTATGCGTCATCACCGTGGTCTTGTTGTGGAAGGCGACGTTGTTGTCGGGATCCTTCCAGGTGGTCGACGAAGGCGGCGAGCAGCCCTTGACGTAGGGTGCCACGTAGTCGGTGAGCGCGGCGACGAGGCCGGCTTTGACCGTCGGGTCGTCGACGAGTAGCTTGCCGCTGTCGTTCACCAACTTGACGTTGTAGGCGTCCATGAAGGTGAGAAAGGAGAAGAACGAGTCGCTCGAGTCGACGCCGAGCGGCTGGCCGATGCCGAAGCCGCGGTTGCCGGTCTTCTGGCGATAGGCCGGCTGCACCTTGTCGCACCAGAAAGACCAGTACTCCTTCCACGTGGTGGGGATGTCGCTTTCCTTGAAGCCCGCATCGCCCAGCATGTCTTTCCAGTACTGGATGTGCATGGTCTGCTGTTTGATCGGGAACGCGTAATAGGCGCGCGTCTTCGCCACATCGTTGTAGAGGAAGGTGGTCTCGACGGTGTTCGGCGCGAAGCGCGTGCGGATCGGGTCGATCACGCTCGAGATGTCTTCGAGCTTGCCGTCGAACGCCCATTTGGCGGTGACCTGGAAGTCGTAGACGTCGGCATAGGCCACGTCGGGCGGGTTGTTCGAGTCGAGTGCCGAGACAGTCTTCGGGATCATGTCCTGGATCGGATACTGCGAAAGCTCGACCTTGATCTTCGGATGCTTGGCCTCGAACTTCTTGATCGCGGCGTAGAGCGCGTCGTCTTCCGACTTGTAGAAGCCCTTGACCCACCACACGGTGAGCTTTTCCTGGGCCATCACGGGCGCGGCGAACGCGAGCATGCAACCGGCCATCAGCGTGGCGAACGTGCCGCCGAAAATCTTCCTCATGTCGTCTCCTGGGTTCTTTGGTGGCGGCTCGAGGCCGCGCGAAAAACCATACCGGAAGACTCTGCGGTTCTCAATCCGGGAATGGCAAGGGTTGTCCGGACGACCGGCCCTCGCCGGCCGGACCGAGCCGTGCTCAGCCCCAGGCGGGCTTGCGCTTGTCGATGAAGGCCTGCACGCCTTCGAGCGCGGCGGCATCCATCATGTTGCAGGCCATGGTGGTGCCGGCATCGGCATAGGCCTGCTCGGTGGTGGCCTCGAGCTGTCGATAGAACAGCTGCTTGCCCATGGCAACGGCAACACGCGGCTTGGCGACGATCGAGGCGACCAGCTTCTCGACCGCGGCGTCGAGCGCATCGGCCTCGACGACGCGATTGATCAACCCCTTGGCCAGGGCTTCGTCGGCGCTGATGAACTCGCCCGTCACCAGCATCTCGAACGCGGCCTTGCGGCCGAGGTTGCGGCTGAGCGCCACGCTCGGCGTGGAGCAGAACAAGCCCAGGTTGACGCCGCTGACGGCGAAACGCGCACTGCTCGAAGCGACGGCCAGGTCGCATGCCGCGACGAGCTGGCAGCCGGCAGCCGTGGCAATGCCCTGCACCCGCGCGATCACCGGCACCGGCAGGCGCTGCAGCCCCAGCATCACCTGCGTGCACTGCGCGAACAGCGCTTCGTAATACGTCTGTGAGGGCTCGGCGCGCATCTCTTTCAGGTCGTGGCCGGCGCAGAACGCCTTGCCTTCGGCGGCGAGCACGACGACGCGGACCGACTCGTCGGCTGCGATCGCGTCGAGCTCGCACTGCAGGGCACCCAGCATCTCCGTACCGAGCGCGTTGAAGGCCTGCGGGCGCGCCAGCGTGAGCCGCACGACGCCGCGTTCGTCTCGTTCGACGCGCACGGGCGATGTCGTCGGGCTGGTCAGGGTCTGGTTCATCGCGATGCTCTCCTCAATCGACGGCCGAAGCCGACCTCGCGCGCTCGCGCAGCTGAAACTTCTGGATCTTGCCGGTGGATGTTTTCGGAATCGGCTCGAAGCGGATCTCGCGCGGCACCTTGTAGCCGGCCAGCAGCTGCTTGCAGTGCGCGACCAGTTCGGCCGCCGAAACCTCCGCTCCCGCACGCATTTCTATGAACGCGACCGGCGCTTCTCCCCACTTCGGGTCGGGCCGCGCGACCACGGCGCAGGCGAGCACGGCCGGGTGGCGGTACAGCGCATCTTCCACCTCGAGCGAGCTGATGTTCTCGCCGCCCGAGATGATGATGTCCTTGCTGCGGTCCTTGATCTTCACGTAGCGGTCGGGCTCGAGCACGGCGAGGTCACCGGTATGGAACCAGCCGCCCTCGAACGCCTTCGCCGTGGCCACGGGATTCTTCAGATAGCCGCTCATCACGATGTTGCCGCGGAACATGATCTCGCCCATGGTCTGCCCGTCGGCCGGCACCTCGCGCATCGTTTCGGGGTGCATCACGGTCATGCCTTCCTCGAGCGCATAGCGCACGCCCTGACGGCCGTTCAGGCGCGTCTGCTCCGAGAGGCTCTGCGTCTCCCATTCCGGCCGCCGCACCGCGACCGAAGCGGGGCCGTAGACCTCGGTGAGACCGTAGACGTGCGTGATGTCGAAGCCGATGCGCGCCATGCCCTCGATCATCGCGGCCGGCGGCGCGGCACCGGCGACCATCGCACGCACCTTGTGGTCGATGCCGGCGCGCAGGGCTTCCGGTGCGGCGATGAGCAGGTTGTGCACGATCGGGGCTGCGCAGTAATGGTCGGCGCGCTCGGTGCGGATGGCCTCGAAGATCGCCGCGGCCTCGACCTTGCGCAAACACACGTGGGTGCCACCGAGCATCGCCACCGTCCACGGGAAGCACCAGCCGTTGCAGTGGAACATCGGCAGCGTCCACAGGTAGCGCGGGAAGTGCGGCAGGGTCCAGGTGGCCGCGTTGCATACCGCGTTGAGGTAGGCGCCCCGGTGATGCGTGACCACGCCTTTCGGATCTCCCGTGGTGCCCGACGTGTACGAGACGGCGATCGCGTCCCACTCGTCGCGCGGCCCGTCGAGCTTGGGCGTCGGTGCGTGGGCTTCGAGCAGTGCTTCGTACTCGTGGGCGCCGAGCCGTTCGCCGGCGCCGGCGTATTCGCTGTCGCACACATCGACCACGATTGGCATGCGGCCATGCTCTTCCCGCAGGATGCGCAGCGCCGCGGCCATCGTCGGCGAGAGCTCGCGATCGGTGATGAGCACGGCGCATTCGCAATGGTTCAGCTGCCACGCGATGAGCGGCGCGTCGAGCCGGGTATTGAGCGTGTTGAGCACGGCGTTCAGGGCTGGCACCGCGTAGTGCGCCTCGACCATCTCGGGCGTGTTGTGGAGCATCGTGCTGACGGTGCTGCCGCGGCCGACACCGAACGATCGCAGTGCCGCCGCGAGCCGTGCCGATCGATCTCGCGTTTCGCGCCAGGTATAGCGGCGCTTGCCGTGCACGACCGACTCGAGGTCGCCGAAGACCTCGCCGCTGCGCTCGACGAAGCTCACCGGCGACAGCGCCACGAAGTTGGCGCCGTCGCGGCCGAGGCCTTGCTCGTAGATCCCGCTCATGTAGGTCTCCCGGCGCGAGGGGCGCCGGCCTCGATCATGCGTCGGCCGAGGCGGCCAGCGACTGCTCGATATCCCACAGGATTTCGTCGATGTGCTCGAGGCCGATGAACAGCCGCAACACGTCGGGCAGCATGCCGACTGTGCGTCGCGCTTCGTCGCCGTTTCGCAGGATGCTGCTCAGCATGGCGATGTCAACGATGCGACGCATGGGCGAGCACGGCCGGCTCCGGTGCAGCGCCCGCCTGATCGGTTGAACCCACCGGATGTGTCGACCACCAGCCGGGATGTGCGCTTCGGGCGGCAACGGAGTCTCGCAAGCCTGCCATGGCAGTGCGGTCGGAGAGCAGAAGCAGCAGCGCCGGGGCGCCGAGCGCTTCGGGGCCTTCGGCGAGAGCGCGCTCGAGCAACGCAGCGGCCGCCCGGCCCTTGTCGCCAGAGGCGCCGGGTCGCGCAGGCAGAGCGGCCAGCGTGCGCGCGTACTCGCCGGCGTCGGTCAGCGCGCCGCGCAGCGTGGCCGTTCGCTCGGCCACGAGGTCTGCCGCCCGCGCGGCCTCGGCCAGCACGCGTGGCTGGCGCAGCTCTTCGGGCGTCAGCAGCAGGCCACGGCGCCGCAACGCGCGGCCCACGCCTGCGCGGCTGCCCCACACCGAGAGCGGGATCGCGGCCAGCAGGCCCGCGAGGATGGGCGAGAGCCACCACGGGAACGCCGAACTGCTCACGACGATGGCTGCGATCCAAATCACCGCAAGCACGGTGTGCAGGCCGTGGCGGGCCCAGGCTTGCCGCCAGAGCGTGGCAGCGTCGTCACGCGGGGGCGACTTCCAGTCGAGTCGCCAGCCAGTCAGCGCGGCGATCACGAACTGGGTGTGGAAGAACATGCGAACCGGAGCCAACAGCATCGAATGCAGAAACTCGATGAATGCGCTGGCGAACAAGCGGGGTGCACCGCCGAAACGCACAGCATGCCCGCGGAGCACGATCGCGATCAGCGACATGGCCTTCGGCGCGAGCAGCAGCACGCCGGTGAGCCCGAAGAGCGTGAGCATCAGTCTGATGTTCGCCGTCGGCCAGCTCGGGAACAGCTGGTAGGGCGCGAAAAAATACACCGGGTCGCTGCCGACGTGGCGCGCGAACAGGAACGTCGACAGCAGCAGGAAGGCCAGCCACAGCGGAGAAGACGCATAGGCCAGCACGCCGGTGAGGAACGCGGTGCGATGTACCGCGTGGATGCCGGGTTCGAGCAGCAGCTTCGAGTTCTGCAAGTTGCCCTGGCACCAGCGGCGATCGCGCTGCAGCTCGGCGAGCAGGTTCGGCGGCACCTGCTCGTAGCTGCCGTCGATCTCGTCGGCCACCCAGACCTTCCAGCCAGCGCGGCGCATCAACGCTGCTTCGACGAAATCGTGCGAGAGGATCTCGCCGGCGAGCGGCCCGTCGCCGCACACCTCCGCCAGACCGCAGTGGGCCAGGAACGGCTCCATGCGGATGATCGCGTTGTGACCCCAGTAATGCGACTCGCCGAGCTGCCAGAAGCGCATGCCGGCGGTGAAGAGCGGCCCGTAGGCGCGCGCGCAGAACTGCTGCACGCGCGCGTGGAAGGTCTCGTGGCCCACGGCCTTGGGTGCCGTCTGCACGATGCCGGCGTCGGGGTGCGCCTGCATCGTGCGCACGAGCGTGGTGAGGCATTCGCCGGTCATGACGCTGTCGGCGTCCATCACCACGAAGTAGCGGTAGGCACCGCCCCAGCGCCGGCAGAAGTCGGCCACGTTGCCGGCCTTTCGCTTGGTACGGCGCGTGCGCCAGCGATAGTGCACGCGCGGCGCCGGGGCGCCATCCGCTGCCGCCCTTGCGAGGCGATTCGCCAGGTCGGACCACGCGCCCTGCTCGGCCACGCGAATCGCGGGATCGTTGGTGTCGCTCAACACGTAGACATCGAACTGCGCGGCCTCGCCCGTGGCCATCAACGAGTCGATGGTGGCGCTCAGGCCGCCGAACACCGTGGGCACGTGCTCGTTGCAGATCGGCATGACGATGGCCGTGCGGGCGCCGGCCTCGATCGGCCGCACCGGCTCATCAGCGAGGCCACGCATGAGCGGCCCGCGGCCGGGGCCGCGCAGCAGAACGAAGGCGCCCATCACGCCGGTCCAGAAGCCGGCCGAGATCCAGCCGAACAGCACGCCGAACAACGTCAGCAGGCCCTTCTCCGCCCAGGAAGCGCCGTGCTCCGGGAGGATCTGGACCATGGCATGGGTGCCCACCCACGCCCCGAGAAGAACCAGAGCCAGCAATGCGAGCCGACGGACTTTTACCGGGCGGCTGTCGCTTTCGAGATTGGCGTATTCGGTGTGGCGCCCGAACAGGCGCGAAAAGCTGCGAGCGAACGGCCGCCCGGCCCACGGCTCCGCCACCATCGATCGACGCGCGATCTGCGGATGGGCGACGACAGGCGCTACGGCTTGTCGGCTTCGGCCGGGAGGATGTAGCTCCATGTCTCGGACAAGGTGGTTTGCTTCTGCTTGAGGTAGGCCCGCATCTCGACCGGCCTCGACGCATCGTTGCGCTTGATTCGCAACGTCATGCGCCACACGCCGGTGACCGGGTTCTTGAACAAGTTGCGCTCCCGGACTTCGGCATTCGCATCGGCCCAGATCACCGGCTCGACCTCCACCGAAGGTTGCAGCGCACGCAGGCCCGGTCCGTCGAAATCGACGAGAAAGCCGATCTCGCCTTCGGACCGCTTGCCGAAGCCGTGCCCGCGCCGGGTCTGCACCACATAGCCGAGCTGGGCAGGTACCGTTCCCGCGCTCTGCCAACGTATGCGATAGGCCAGATCGAGCGGCTTGCCGGGCGTGATGGGCGTGTTGGACACCCAGTACGCCACGATGTTGTCGTTGGTCTCGTCGGGCGTCGGAATCTGCACCAGCTCGACACGGCCGGCTCCCCATTTTCCGAGCGGCTCGACCCAGGCGCTCGGCCGCCGCTCGTACTGCGCTTCCGGGTCTTCATAGCTCGAAGGAATGCGGTCGCGCTGCATCAGGCCGAAGCCGCGCGGATCGGTGAGCGAAAACGAAGTGATGAGCAAGCGGCGCGGGTTGACCAGTGGGCGCCAGATCCACTCGCCGGCGGCCGACTGCATGGAGAGCCCGTCAGAGTCGTGTACCTCGGGCCGGTAGTCGTCTTTGCCGGGTTGGTTCTCACCGAACGTGAACATGCTGGTGAGCGGCGCCAGGCCCAGCTTGGCGACCTTTTCACGCACGAAGACGCGCGCCGTGACCTGCATCTGCGTCTCTGCGCCCGGAGTGAGCAGGAAGCGAAACGCCCCGGTGACCCGACGCGAGTCGAGCACCGCGTAGATCGTGAGCGAGGTAGCCGAGGCGCGCGGCTTCTCGATCCAGAACTCGACGAAGCGCGGAAACTCCTCGCCCTCGGCCGATGCGGTATCGACTGCGAGGCCGCGCGCCGACAGCCCGTAGCCCTGGCCCTTGCCGAGCGCGCGGAAGTAGCTCGCGCCCTGGAATACCAGCACCTCGTCCTTGTAGCCCGGCTTGTTGACCGCGTAGTGCACACGGAAGCCGTTGAAGCCGAGGCCCTCGGCACGGCGCGGGTCGAACTTGTTCTTGCCGTAGTCGAAGAGTGCCGGATCGAACGTGACCTCGCGCTCGCCCGAGGGCTCGACTGCGTGGATGCGCACCGGCTCGGGCACGGCGCGGCCCTGGTGGAAGAACATCACCTCGAAAGGCAGCTTGTCGGCACGCCAGAGCGCCTTGTCGGCACGAAAGCGGATGTCCCGGTAGCCGTCGTAGTCGAGATCCCGCAATTCCGGCGGAAGCTTGACGACGGGCGCCTTGTAAGGCTGGGCGGCGAGTGTCCTCGCCTTTGCGGCAACGTCGTCGAACCCGAATGCGGCCGCTACGCCGGCCGCCACTGACAGGGCGACACCGACGCAGAAACGCGTCGAGAGGCGGAAGAGGCTCAACGGCATGAAGTGGAGATTCTGGGCGGCTGGCCACGAAAACAAAAAAGCCCGGCAGCTGGGCCACCGGGCTAGCAAGTCGGGGGCCTGCGCCCCTTCGAATCAGGCGTGCTTGCGATCGAAGAACTGCTCGTCTTCGGTCGAGCCCTTCAAGGCGCCGGTCGACGCATCCTTCTCGATCGTCGTGGTCACCGCGTCGAAGTAGCCGGTGCCGACCTCGCGCTGGTGCTTGACGGCGGTGAAGCCCTTCTCTGCAGCGGCGAACTCGGCCTCCTGCAACTCGACGAACGCGCTCATGTTGTTGCGCGCATAGCCGTGTGCCAGATTGAACATCGAATAATTCAGGCTGTGGAAGCCGGCCAGCGTGATGAACTGGAACTTGTAGCCCATGGCGCCGAGCTCGCGCTGGAACTTGGCGATGGTCGCGTCGTCGAGGTTCTTCTTCCAGTTGAAGCTCGGCGAGCAGTTGTACGCCAGCAGCTTGCCCGGGAACTTCTTGTGGATGGCCTCGGCGAACGCCTTGGCATAGGCCAGGTCGGGCTTGCCGGTCTCGCACCAGACCATGTCGGCGTACTCCGAGTAGGCCAGGCCGCGCGAGATTGCCTGCTCGAGGCCGGGGCGCGTGCGGAAGAAACCTTCGATCGTGCGCTCGCCGGTCAGGAACGATTTGTCGTTGTCGTCGACGTCGCTGGTGACGAGGTCGGCCGCTTCGGCATCCGTGCGCGCGATCACGAGCGTGGGCGTGCCCATCACGTCGGCCGCCAAACGCGCGGCTGTGAGCTTGGCGTTGGCTTCACGCGTGGGTACGAGCACCTTCCCGCCCATGTGGCCGCACTTCTTCACCGAGGCCAGTTGGTCTTCGAAGTGGACGCCGGCGGCACCGGCGTCGATCATCGACTTCATCAGCTCGAAGGCGTTGAGCACGCCGCCGAAGCCGGCCTCGGCGTCGGCCACGATCGGCGCGAAGTAGTCGATGTCGTTCTTGCCTTCCGACCACTGGATCTGGTCGGCACGCGTGAAGGTGTTGTTGATGCGCTTGACCACCATCGGCACCGAGTTGGCCGGATAGAGCGACTGGTCGGGATACATCTCGCCGGCGACGTTGGCGTCGCCCGCGACCTGCCAGCCCGAGAGATAGATGGCCTTGAGGCCGGCCTTGACCTGCTGCATCGCCTGGTTGCCCGTGAGCGCACCGAGCGTGTTGACGAACGGCTCGGTGTTGACGAGGGTCCACAGCTTCTCGGCGCCGCGTTTCGCCAGCGTGTGTTCGATGCGAACGGAGCCGCGCAACCGCACCACGTCGGCTGCCGAATAGGTGCGCTTGACACCCTTCCAGCGCGGGTTGGTGGCCCAGTCGCTGTCGAGTGCTGCAATCTGTTGTTCGCGGGTGGGCGTGTCCATGAAAGGCTCCGGATTCGTGGCTAAGAAAGTGGGTATCTCGACGTCAGCGTACGTCCGCGCAAACCCCAAGGCTTGCCCGGACTGCGATTGGCGTACTCAGGAAAACCGATCCGAATCAATGAGTTCCGAGCGCATTTCGCCATGCGGTAGATTATCTCCCACCATGAGAAATTTTGCGGCACCGCAGCATGACATATTTTCGTCATGTGAAATGCGAACGCGATGATGTGGAAGGTAGAAGCCACCACGACTTCTTCTAGACTCCGCTCTGCCGCGCCGGATCGGCCGCCGGCACAAGGAACTTTCATGCACAAAGATCCCAACCCTGCCGCTGCGCCGGCGCTACCTGCCAGCTTCGCAGCGAACACACCCGCCAGCTTAGATGCGTTCTGGATGCCCTTCACCGCCAGCCGCCAGTTCAAGAGCGCGCCGCGCATGCTGGCCAAGGCGAAAGACATGCACTACTGGACGCCAGAAGGTCGCCAGGTGCTGGACGCCGTAGCGGGTCTCTGGTGCGTGAATGCCGGTCACTCGCGGCCCAAGATCGTGCAGGCCATCGCGGAACAAGCCGCGGAAATGGACTTCGCACCGCCCTTCAACATGGCCCATCCGAAAGCGTTCGAGCTTGCTGAAAAGCTGGTGACGCTCACGCCACCCGGCCTCGACAAGGTGTTCTTCACCAACTCCGGCTCGGAAGCGGTGGAGACGGCGCTGAAGATGGCGATCGCTTATCACCGTGCGCGCGGCGAGGGCCAGCGCACACGGCTGATCGGCCGCGAGCGCGGCTATCACGGCGTCAACTTTGGCGGCATTTCGGTAGGCGGCATCGCCGGCAACCGTAAAAGCTTCGGCACGATGGTGGGTGGCGTCGACCACATGCGCCATACCCACGACCTGGCAAAAAACGCTTTCTCTCGCGGCATGCCAGAGCACGGCGCCGAGCTGGCAGACGATCTCGAGCGCATCGTCGCCCTGCACGACGCGTCGACCATCGCTGCGGTGATCGTGGAGCCGGTCGCCGGCTCGACCGGCGTGCTCATTCCGCCCAAGGGCTACCTCGAACGGCTGCGCGCGATCTGCGACAAGCACGGCATCCTGCTGATCTTCGACGAGGTCATCACCGGCTTCGGCCGGCTCGGCTCGCCCTTCGCGGCGAAGCACTTCAATGTCACGCCCGACCTGATGGCGGCCGCCAAGGGCATCACCAACGGCTCGGTGCCGATGGGTGCGGTGTTCGCCAAGCGCGCGATCCACGACGTGTTCATGACCGGCCCCGAGCACATGGTCGAGTTTCCGCACGGCTACACGTACTCGGCGCATCCGCTTGCCTGCGCCGCCTCGCTCGGCACGCTGGAGACCTACGAAGACGAAGGCCTGCTGACGCGTGCCGCGAAGATGGCGCCGGCGTTCGAGCACGCGATCCACTCGCTGCGCGAATCGCCCAACGTGATCGACATCCGCAACATCGGCCTCGTCGGTGCGATCGAGCTGGCGCCCATCCCGGGCAGCCCGGGCAAGCGCGCCTTCGACGTGTTCCGCGAGTGCTTCGAGCGCGGCGTGCTGATCCGCACCACGGGCGACATCATCGCGCTCTCGCCGCCGCTCATCGTCGAAGAAACGCACATCGACCAGGCGATCAGCACCATCGCGGATGTCTTGAAATCGGCGTAGCCGAATTCAAGGCATCAGCCGCGCCGCAGGGCTGCTCCCTCCCCGACCCCTCGCTCCGCGAGGGCGGGGCCGACCCTGCTGGGGTCGCTTCAGAAAAGGCGCGGGTTTGATTGGCTGACGACGCTTTCCTTCGAATCCAGAACCTCGTCAAGGACTTCGACGGTCAACGCGCGGTCGACGACGTCTCGATCGACATCGCCCGCGGCGAGGTGTTCGCGCTGCTCGGCTCATCGGGCTGCGGCAAGACCACGCTCTTGCGCATGCTGGCCGGCTTCGAGACACCGAGCTCCGGAACGATCACGCTCGCCGGCCAGGATCTCGCCGGCCTGCCGCCATACGCACGGCCGATGAACATGATGTTCCAGAGCTACGCGCTGTTCCCGCATCTCTCGGTGTTCGACAACATCGCATTCGGCTTGCGCCGCGATGCCCTGCCCAAAGGCGAAGTCGCGGCGCGCGTCGAGGCCATGCTCAAGCTGGTGCAACTGGGCAGCTACGCGAAGCGCAAGCCGCATCAGCTCTCCGGCGGCCAGCAACAGCGCGTGGCACTTGCACGCAGCCTGGCCAGGAAGCCTCAGCTGCTGCTGCTCGACGAGCCGCTCGGTGCGCTCGACAGGAAGTTGCGCGAGGAAACCCAGCTCCAGCTCGCCAACATCGTGCACGACGTCGGCGTCACCTGCGTGATGGTCACGCACGACCAGGAAGAAGCGATGACGATGGCCTCGCGCATCGCCGTGATGAGCGAGGGCCGCTTCCTGCAGGTCGGTGCGCCGGCCGAGATCTACGAGACGCCTGCGACGCGCTTCGTCGCCGACTTCGTCGGCAACGTGAACCTGATGGAGGGCAGGGTCGTGGTCGACGAAGCCGATCACGTGGTCGTCGATTGCGGCGACGTGCAGCACCATGTCGGCCACGGCATCACCGGCACGCTCGGCATGCCCGTCACCGTTGCGCTGCGGCCCGAGAAGATCCGCATAGCGCCGCTCCCGGCCGATGCGGTCGGAACGTCGACGGAAGACTTCAACCGGGCCGTCGGCACGGTCAAGGAGCTGACCTACTTCGGCAGCCACACCGTCTATCACCTGCTGCTGGCAAGTGGCCGCGTGCTCAAGATCAGCCAGGGCAACGCCGAGCGCCAGCCCGACGCGCGACTCACTTGGGGCGACCGTGCCGAAGCGAGCTGGTCGACGCTCGCGCAGGTGGTGCTCACGCGATGAGGCTGCCGCGCCTGCGCGGCCGCCATGTCGTCATCGGCATCCCGTACGTCTGGCTGCTGGTCTTCTTCCTGCTGCCCTTTCTCGTCGTCGCCAAGATCAGCGTCTCGGAGATGGAGACCACGACGATCAAGGACATCGTCGAGTGGAAAGACGGCGCCCTCGCCTTCAGCCTGCGCTTCGGCAATTACCTGACGCTGGCGCAAGACGATCTCTACCTGCGAACCTACGCCTCGAGCCTGCTCTACGCGGCCGTGACGACGGCGATCTGCCTGTTCATCGGCTACCCGTTCGCCTACTTCATGGCGCGCGCGCGCCAATCACTCCAGCCGGCCTTGCTCATGCTGGTGATGCTGCCGTTCTGGACCTCGTTCCTGCTGCGCGTGTACGCGTGGAAGGCGCTGCTCACGGAGCAGGGGCTGGCGGCGCGGGCGATCGAGGCCGTCGGGCTCGACCATGTGCTCGCCGCGCTCGGCTTCATTCCCGGGCCCGGGCAGCTCATGAACACGCCGTTCTCGCTCGTGCTCGGCATGACCTACACCTATCTGCCGTTCATGATCCTGCCGCTCTACTCGAACCTCGCCAAGATGGACCTGCGCCTGCTCGAGGCGGCGGCCGATCTCGGTGCCGGCGCGTGGACGGCGTTCTGGCGCGTGACGGTGCCGCTTTCGCGCGCTGGCATCGTTGCCGGGGCGATGCTCGTGTTCATCCCCTGCGTCGGCGAGTACGTGATCCCCGAGCTGCTCGGCGGCCCGCAGACGCAGATGATCGGCCGCACGCTGTGGGACGAGTTCTTCAGCAACAACGACTGGCCGATGGCCTGCACGGTGGCCGTGGTGATGGTGCTGCTCGTGATCGTTCCGGTGGCGCTGTTCAGCCGCCTCCAGGCCGAAGCGTCGTCACGCCGCGTCTGAGGCCGCCGCCGATGCGCATCGCCGCCGCCACCCTGCACCGATCGTTCGCGCGCGCCTGGCTCACGCTCGGCTACGCCTTTCTCTACATCCCGATCGTGACGCTCGTCGTCTACTCGTTCAACGACTCGCCAGTGGCCAACGTGTGGCGCGGCTTCACGCTCAAGTGGTACAGCGCGCTCGCTTCGGACCGAGAGCTGCTCGCCGGCCTCGCCCTCTCGTTCAAGGTAGCGCTGAGCACCGCATGTGCCTCGGTCATTCTCGGCACGCTGGCGGCCTTCGCCCTCACGCGTCATCGACGCTTCTTCGGCAGCACGCTGTTCTCGGGCATGGTCGCCGCGCCGCTGGTGATGCCCGAGGTGATCATCGGTCTCTCGCTGCTGCTGATGCTGGTCTCGCTGCAGCGCGCCACCGAAGCGGCCTTCGGCGTGGGCTTTCCCGAGCGCGGCATGGCGACGATCTGGCTCGGCCACCTGCTGCTCGGCCTGGCCTACGCCACGGTCGTGATCCGCGCGCGCCTGCAGACGCTGCCGCTGCAGCTCGAGGAGGCCGCGATGGACCTCGGCGCGAAGCCCTGGCAGGTGTTCTGGCTGGTGACGCTGCCGATGATCGGCCAGGCGCTCGTCTCCGCTTTCCTGCTCACGTTCACGCTCTCGCTCGACGACGTGGTGCTTTCCGCCTTTCTCTCCGGCCCGGGGGCCACGACGATGCCGCTGGTGATCTTCTCGCGGGCGCGCCTCGGCCTGAACCCGAGCGTGAACGCAGTGGCCACGATCATCATCGCGGTGGTCGCCGTCGGCGTCTTGGTGGCGAGCTTCGTGGTGGCGCGCAACGAGCGCCGGCGAGCGGCAGACGCCGCCGCTGCGAATCGACCGGCCGCCGCATGACGCGCACGCCGGCGCAGACCGCTCTCGCCTACCTGTGCCTGGCTGCCGCGATGGCCGTCGTGGGCGCGTACGTGGGCTTCTCGAAGGCGCTGGTGATCGTGTTCCCGATCTTCATCCTGGCCTGGCTGCGCTTTGGCATTGCCGCCGTGGCGATGGCGCCCTGGCTGCGCCGCCCGGCCAGCGAAGCGCCGCTCGACGCGCGCTTGAAGCGGCTGCTGTTTCTCGAGTCGTTCTTCGGCAATTTCCTGTTCTCGATCTGCATGCTGTTCGGCATTGCGCGCAGCTCGGCACTCGCGGCGGGCGTGATCATGGCCGCGATTCCCGCCGTGGTCGCTGTGCTTTCGCTGCTGATGCTGAAGGAACGCATCCGGGCGCGCGTGGCGGCCGGCATCGCCTGCGCCATCGCCGGCATCGCCCTGGTCTCGCTCGCCAAAGACGTCGAGGGCGAATTCGCGGGCTCGCTCGCCGGCACGGCTTCGCTCCTCGGCGCGGTGCTGTGCGAGGCGCTCTACGTGGTGCTGGGCAAGAAGCTCTCTGCGGCAATGGGGCCCAAGCGCATCAGCGCGCTCATCAACCTGTGGGGGCTGGCCCTCGTCACGCCGTTCGCGCTTTGGCAGTTGCGCGACTTCTCGCCCGCGTTCATTCCGGTTTCGTCGTGGGTGCTGCTGGTGGTCTACGCGATCTGCGCCAGCGTGCTCACGGTCTGGCTGTGGATGACCGGGCTCAAGCACGTGCCGGCGTCTTCGGCCGGCGTGTTCACGGTGTTCCTGCCGGTGAGTGCCGCTGCGGTGGGCGTGTTCTTCTTCGGCGAGGCGTTCAGCACCGCGCAGATGGCTGCTTTCGCGCTCGCGCTTTCGGGCGTGGTGCTCGCGACGTGGCCGGCTCGACGCTGAGCGTGCAGTCTCAGCGCTTGCGCGCGAGCGTGACGCCATCGCCGATCGGCACCATCGCGATGTCAACGCGCTCGTCGGCGTGGATCTTGTCGTTCAGCGCCTGCAGCGCTCGTGTGTCTTCATCGGTGGCGGGCCGCGCCACGCTGCCGCCCCACAGCACGTTGTCGATCGCGATCAGGCCGCCCGCGCGCAGCAGCTGCAGGCAGCGCTCGTAGTAGCCGTCGTAGCCGGACTTGTCGGCGTCGATGAAGGCGAAGTCGTACTGGCCGGCTTCACCGGCGGCCAGTCGAGCATCGAGCGTGTCGAGCGCCGGCCCGAGCTGCAGGTCGATCTTTGCCGCCACGCCCGCCGCTTCCCAGAACGGCTTGCCGACGCGCGTGTAGGCGTCGCTGATGTCGCACGCGAGCAGCGTTCCGTCGGCAGTCAGCGCCAGCGCGATCGCGAGTGCGCTGTAGCCGGTGAACGTGCCGATCTCGATCGCTCGCTTCGCGCCGATCAGCTTGACCAGCAGCGTCAGGAACTGAGCCTGCTCCGCCCCGATCTGCATGCCGGCATGCGCATGGTCGCGCGTGGCGGCGCGCAGGCCGGTCTGCGCCGGCAATTCACGCGCGGAGTGAGCCACGAGATAGGCGAGCAGCTCGCCTGCGACGGGAGTGCTTCGGTTCGCCACGATTCGCTCCGGTTCGAGAGATCGCGATCAGGCGTCGACGGCTGCGTCGAACGTCGCCGTCGCTGTGTGCGTCAACGCACTACGGGCAAGCTTCGAAACCGCCTGCGGCGGCTCGTTCTTCAATCGATGGTCCGACCACACCTGGCGCCAGCGGCGCGCGCCGGGTTGGCCGTTGCGCAGGCCGAGCATGTGGCGTGAGACGTGTGACCAGGGCTCGCCAGTGGCCTGCACCCGTGCCATGTGAGCGACCATCGCGCCTTCGATGAAGTCGTGGTCCAGCGGCTCGGGTGCGGCGCCGAAGAAGCGCGCGTCCCATTCGGCGAGGTCGGCCGGATGGTGGTACGCGGCGCGGCCGATCATCACCCCGTCGACGTGTTCGAGATGGCCCTCGATCTGCTCCAGGCTGGCGATGCCGCCGTTGACGACGAAGCCCAGCGCGGGGAAGTCGGCCTTCAGACGTGCCACCACCTCGTGCCGCAGCGGCGGCAGCTCGCGGTTCTCCTTCGGGCTCACGCCGTTCAGCCAGGCGTTGCGCGCGTGCACGATGAACACCTCGCAGCCACCCCTTTCGGCCACCGTGCCCACGAAGTCGCGCACGAACGCATAGCTCTCGTGCCGGTCGATGCCGATGCGATGCTTCACCGTCACGGGAATCGAGACCGCGTCGCGCATCGCGCGCACACCGTCGGCCACGAGCACGGGCTCGGCCATCAGACAGGCGCCGAACGCGCCGCGCTGCACGCGCTCGCTCGGGCAGCCGCAGTTGAGGTTGATCTCGTCGTAGCCCCAGCGCTCGCCGAGCCGCGCGCACGCCGCCAGGTCGGCCGGCTCGCTGCCGCCGAGCTGCAGTGCGACAGGATGCTCGACGGCGTCGAAGTCGAGGTGGCGCGGCACGTCGCCGTGCAGCAGCGCGCCGGTGGTCACCATCTCGGTATAGAGCCGTGCGCGCTTCGTCAGCAGGCGGTGGAAGTAGCGGCAATGCCGATCGGTCCAGTCCATCATCGGCGCGACCGAAAGGCGCCAGGAAGAACAGTGTTCAGGCGACATCTCGGCAGATTGTGCCGGGCAGCGCGAGCCGTGAGCCCGATCGACCCTCGAGGTTTCCGCATGTAACTCCGCTTGCGAATGTGCTCGTTGCACATTTAGTATGCGCCCAGGGGTCGAATGTCTCGGCCCGCTCGAGCCGGAGCATCGTCATGACCTCGAATCCAGAAGCCACTTCCCTTTCGCGCCCGCAGTGGCGCGTGCTCCTCGCGCAGGCCACCACGACCGCGCTGTTGCTCGCCGGTTGCGGCGGCGGTGGCGACGCGTCGGGCCCCTCCACGGGCGGCACCGGGACGACCCCGGCAGCGAGTTCGTTCGCCGCCGGCACCATCACGGGCTTCGGCTCGGTGATCGTCAACGGCGTGCGCTTCGACGATTCGCGCGCCACGGTGACCGACGACGACGGCAATGCCGCCAGCAGCGCCAGCCTCAAGCTCGGCATGTCGGCCGAGGTGCACGGCGGCAAGATCACCGACGACGGCGTCAGCCAGAAAGCCGAGGCCGATGCGATCCGCTTCGGCGCTGCGCTCATCGGCCCGGTCGCATCGAGCAACGCCGGGGCGAAGAGCCTGGTCGTGCTCGGCCAGACCGTGCTCGTGCTCGACACCACCGTCATCGACACCCGCTTCGCCGGCGGCTTTGCCGGCATCGTTGCAGGCGCATTGCTCGAGATCCACGCCACGCTCGACGCGCAGACCGGTGTCTACACCGCGACGCGCATCGAGCCCGCCGCGGCAACGGCCGGCTACAAGATCCGCGGCGTGGTCTCGAACCTCGACACCACAGCCAAGACCTTCAGGATCGGCACGGCGCTGATTTCGTACGCCGGCGTCGCCACCGTGCCCGCCAGCCTCGCCAACGGGGCGCTGCTGAAAGTGCGTCTGCAGACGACTCAAGTGGCCGGCGCCTGGGTCGCCACTCGCCTGGGCGACGCACGACCGCGCGTCGAAGACGCAGACGAAGCGCACCTGAAGGGCACGATCACGGCCTTCACGTCGAGCGCGGCCTTCAGCGTCAACGGCATCCCGGTCGACGCGAGCCACGCGACGTTTCCGAACGGCACCACCGCCATCGTGCTCGGAGCGAATGTCGAGGTGAAGGGCACGTCGAGCAACGGCACGATCGTGGCCACGCGGGTCTCGACCGAAACGCATGAAGAGGCACACGCCGAAGGCTTCGAGCTGCACGGTGCGATCACCGCGATCGACAGTACCGCCAAGACCTTCGTGCTGCGCGGCATCACCGTGAACTACGCAGCGCAGACGGTCGAGTTCCGCCGCGGTACGGCTGCGACGCTAGCGGTGGGCGTGCAGCTCGAAGTGCGCGGCCTGCTCTCGGCCGACGGCACCACGCTCGCGGCAACGCGCATCTCGTTCGGTGACTGAGCACTGCCGGTGTTCGTTCGCGGGCCTGCCTTCGGGCAGGCCCGTACGCACTCGTAGACTCGACGCGTGAGCCCGCCCTCCCCTCGAACGCGCAAGGCGGTCGCTGCCCCTGGCAAGGCTGCGGCTGCGGTTTCGGCCGCCACTCCGGCCGCGGCGGCCACGGCGACATCCCCCGCATTGCTCGGCGCCCTGGCGACCTTGCTCGAGCCTCTTGCCTCGCTCGCCGTCACGCGGGGCGTGCCGTTCGCAGCACTCGAAGACCTTCTCAAGGCAGCGTTCGTCGAAGCCGCGCGCCGCGCTCAGCCGGAATCGGCCGGGCTGCGCATCGTGAGCCGCGTGGCCACCGCCACCGGCCTGACGCGTCGCGAGGTGACTCGGCTCTTGCTCACCGAAGGCGGGCAGCCGCCAGCGCGCCCTTCACCGGCCACCGAAGTCTTCACGCGCTGGCTGGCCGACCCGGCCTTGCGCGACCGACGCGGCCAGCCGCTGACGATCCCACGCCAAGGCCCGGCTCCGAGCTTCGAGGCACTGGCCCGCTCGGTAACGCAGGACGTGCATCCGCGCAGCCTGCTCGAGGAACTGGGGCGTCTCGGGCTCGTGGCCCTCGACGGCGCCGGCAGCGATGACGAGCGCGTTCGGCTGCTGCGAGACAGCGTGGTCGCGACCGGTGACAGCGAGCGCGCCTACGGCTTTCTCGGCACCAACGTCGGCGACCACCTGCGCGCCGGTGTGGAGAACGTGCTGGCCGAGACGCCGCCGCACGTCGAGCAGGCGGTGTTCGCCGACGAGCTTTCGGAGGCATCGATGGCCGTGTTTCGCGATCTCGCCAAGGCGCAGTGGAAGCTGCTCCTCGACGCCACCGTGCCGGCTCTGCAGGCGCTGGTCGACGGCGACGCCGCGGCGGGCCGCCCGCGAGACCGGCGCGTGCGCATCGGCCTCTACACGTATCACAACCGCATGCAGGACGCACCGACGGCAGCGGCCGGCACTGTCGCGTCCAGCCCGAAGCGAACCGCGAAGAAGGATCGACGATGAACCTGCCCACCCAACTTCTCGAGCGTCGCGTGCGGCGCTCTGCTTCCGCCGTGCGCGCGTTGCTGCTCGCGGCATGCGCCGCCCTGGCCGCGAGTTGCGGCGGCGGCGTCGACAGCGGCGGCACCGGCGCGCCGGTGAGCTCCTACGCGAGCGGGCCCATCACTGGTTTCGGTTCGGTCATCGTCAACGGCGTGCGCTTCGACGATCGCAGCGCGACGGTGCGCGACGGTGACGGCAACGCAAGGAACCGCGACGAGTTGCGCCTCGGCATGAGCACCGACGTGCGCGGCACGGCGATCGTTGCCGACAGCACGGGCGCCAGCATCAGCACGGCCACCAGCATCGTGTTCGCCAGCGAGATCGTCGGCCGGCTGACCAGCAATGACCTCGCAGCGCGCAGGCTGGTCGTGCTGGCCCAGGGAGTCGACATCGCCGCCACGACCGTCTTCGACGACGCGCTCGTCGGCGGTCAGGCGGCACTCGCCGCGGGCGACACGATCGAGGTTCACGGCCACGTCGATGCGGCGACCGGCCGCTACGCGGCGACCCGCATCGAGAGAAAGACAGGCGTCGCCGCTTACGTGTTGCGCGGCATCGTCCGGAATCTCGACACTGCAGCCAAGTCGTTCTCCATCGGCGCGGTCCGCATTTCCTACACCAGCCTGGCTGCCAACGCGGTGCCGGCAACGCTGGCCAACGGCCAGTTCGTGCGCGCGGTGCTGGCGTTGGCAGCCGGCCCTGGCGGCACGCTGGTCGCACTGCGCCTCGGCGACGGCACGCCGAGCGTCGACGACCGCGAAGAAGCCAGGGTGCGCGGCCTCGTCAGCGCGTTCGCTTCGAGCACGTCGTTCAGCGTCAACGGCACGCCGGTCGACGCGCGCAACGCCCAGTTTCCGCGCGGCTCTGCGGGCCTCGCACTCGGCGTGCGGGTCGAGGTGGAGGGCGCGACGACAGGCGGCGTGCTGGTCGCGACACGCGTCACGCTGCTGATCGACGGCGGCGGTGGCGGTGGTGGTGGTGGTGGTGACGACGAGCTCGACGTCAGCGGGCTCATCACCTCGCTCGACACGGTCGGCCGCAACTTCGTCGTTCGTGGCGTGACCGTCGGCTACTCCGGCACGGTCGACTTCCGCAACGGCACCGCGGCCGACCTGGCCATCGGCCGCGAAGTCGAAGCCCGCGGCACGCTCTCGGCAGACGGCACCCGCCTGCAGGCCACGCGCATCGACATCCATCGCTGAGCACCTGCGCGTCGCCAGACGGCGCAGGCTCGTCGGCGCTGCTCAGGCCCGCTTCGCGATCGTCGCCACGGCGTCGGCGAACCTGTGCCAGAGCTCGCGCGGAAGGTCGTGGCCCATGCCTTCGATCACATCGAGCGTGGCGCCCGGGATGCGTGCGGCCAGATCACGCCCGGCCGGAACGGGAACGAGAACGTCGGCCGCGCCGTGGATCACGTGCGTGGGCGCGGTGATGCGCGAAAGGATGCTGCTGCGGTCGCCATCGGCTGCGATCGCGACCATCTGCCGTGCCGTACCGGCGCGCCGATACGAACGCCGGATCGACTGGTCGAAGCGCTGTCGCAGGTAGTCGATGGGCGGAGGAAAAGCAGGGCTGCCGATCAAGCCATACAGCTTGACGTAGTGCTCGACGATGCCGGGCACGTCGGCGCTGTCGGGCGGCCGCGCGATCAATGCGCCGCGCACTTTCAGCGAAGGTCCGGGCAGCAGGCGCGAGCCGCTGCTCGTCATCATCAGCGTGAGGCTCTTGACGCGTTGCGGCGCGCGCTCGGCCATGCGCTGCGCGATCATTCCGCCCATCGAGGCGCCACACACGTGAGCCTGCGCGATGCCGAGCGCGTCGAGCACGCCGACCGCGTCGTCGGCCATGTCGGCCAGGGTGTAGGGGCCCTTCACCGCCAGGCCGAGCGCGTGGCGCAAGGAGCCGAGCAAGAGGTTGGGCACGCCCTCGGCGTCGAAGCTCTGGCTCAGCCCGATGTCGCGGTTGTCGAAGCGCACGACCCGAAAGCCGCGCTCGACGAAAGCATCCACGAGGCCCTCGTGCCAGCCGAGCAACTGCATGCCGAGGCCCATGACGAGCAGCAGCGGTTCGCCGCCGACGGGCCCCCGTTCCTCGACCTCGATGGCAACGCCGTTGGCCGTGACCTGCATGCCGCGCTCAGCCGGCAGCCGCGACAGCTTCGGCCGGAGCAGTGCGGAAGAACCAGCGGCGCATGCCGGAGGCCTCGAACTTCTGCCAGCCCTGGATCGGCTGGGCCAGCCGATCCGCCACGGCGTAGAGCGAGAGCGGGTTGGAGCCCATGCCGATGTGGCTGGCGTGGACCTCGATGTTCTCTGCGAGTGGCCCGGGCGGGTTGATGCTGCAGCGCCAGGCCACGATGCCGTCGGTGCGCGAATAGATTGAAGTCGTGGGCACCGGCGGCGGCTGCCTGATCTGTTCCATCAGTTGGTCGTCGCTCACCGAGCCGCCACTGACGAACTCGTAGAGCCGCCACGCGTTCGTCGCCTTGGGGTGCCCGGTGAACGGCGTGCCGAGCGTGATCACGCAGCGCGAGATCTCGGGGTGCAGCTTGGCCATTTCACGTGCGTAGATGCCGCCAAGACTCCAGCCGATGAGACTCACCGGCTGCCCATGCGCGTCGGCCAGCGCGCGGATGTCGTCTGCGCAGCGTTCCAGCACACCGGCGCGCGGGCCGAAGTTGAGGCCCTGCCCCCACGGCTGTGTGACGTAGCCCAGGCCTTGCAGGAAGTTGCGCAGCGGGATGGTGGTGAGGTCGTTCGCCGCCATGCCCGGGAACACCATGACCGGATGGCCGTCGCCGCGCGGCAGCCGATTCAACCAGGGCCATGCCACGAGCATCGACGCGAACTCCACCGGGGCCCGGCCCTCGAGCAGCATCAGCAGGGCATTCGGCGCCTTGGTGGCGGTGCCGTCGTGAGAAGGGTGGCGGGCATGGGTCATGGTCAACCGAACTCTAAGGCAGTCGGCGTGCCGAGCCGGCTGGCAAGAGATCAGCCGAGTGTCGGGGCCGGCCGGCCGATGCGCGCGAGCTGCTGGCGCGCACGCTCCGTCGCGCGGTCGATGAGGAACGCGTTCTCGAAGGCGCGCATGCGGCCGCCCTCGCACAGCCGGGACAGCGTTCGCGTGGTCATCGAGATCGTCTGCCGGTCTTTGGCGCCGTGCGAGAACAGGAACAGGCTGCGCGACGGGCTCATGTAGGTGAGGCGCACCTTCTCCCACTGGTCTTTCAGATTGAGCTGGTACGAAAAGCCGAGCTGGAGCTGGTCTCGCAGCTGCAAGCCGGGCGCGAGCTCCGGGCTGTCTGCGCCGGGCACGGGCAGGGGCAGGCGTGTATCCGACACGCCCGCGTCGGGCGTCAGCCCCTCGATCGCGATCGTTGGCAACGCAAGATCGACGTTCGCTCCGACGGGTCCCGCCCCGGCTGGCACGGGCGTCGTGGCCGCTGTCCTGGCGATCGGCGCAGTGCTCACGCCCGCGGCAGTTTCGACGGCTACCGCCGGCCGCCGCGACCAGTCGACCTGGCTTTCGGAAATGAGGCCGATCGCCTGGCCCTCCGCCGCCGAGAAGCGCTGCTCGACCCCGCCTGGCGCCGGCGTCGCCGGCTCGGGCTCCTGGGTTGCCTCGGCGGCACTCGGCACGACGGTGTTGAACGCGACCTCCAGGTGCCGCAACATCATGTTGTGGTCGAGGTCGCTGCGCGGCGCGCCCTTCAGCGAGCCGGCATGCTGGGCTATGAGCTGGCCGAAGAAAGCGTCTTGCGCGGCGGCCGGCCACTCGACGAACTGGATGCCCTCGTTGAGCTCCGACATGAGCGCCGGCAACGTGGCCACGAAGCGCTTGCGATCTTCGAGGGAGCGCTTGGGCTGGATGCTGCCGACGAGCGCAGCGCCGGTCTTGCGCAGCTGCATCGGGTGCGGCGCGGCGGCCCCGTCGCGCCGCGTCGCCATCACGATCGCCTGGCCCCAGACACTGGCCAGGAACTCGTGCAGGAACGCCGGCAGCACCAGCGGCTCGAGTGCCAGGCGAAGGCGCTGGCTGAACTGCTGCTGGACGCGCCATTCGAGCTCCTTGTCGCGCAGCGTGGCGGCAGCAGCGCTGCCACGGATCTCGGCGTGCGTCTGCTCGGCGACGAAGCTCTCGAGCGCGAGCAGCTTGGCCTCGTAGACATCCAGCTGGTCGAAGTCGCCGTCGACGATCTCGTTGACGAGAGCCTTGATGCGCTCCAGCAGCTCCTTCGCCGCACCGGTCTCGAAGCTGTCGAACGCGCAGGCCAGCGAGGCGGCACGGTTGATGAACCGACGCACCGGATGCCGGCGCGACGAGAAAAAGCTGCCGTCGGCCAGCGCAGCGCGCAGCACGGGCAGCTGCAGCCGCGCGATCTGCCGCGCCATCTGCGGTGGCACGCGCGCATCGGAGAGGATCTGGTCGAACAGGCTGCTCACGACCTCGATCACGAGGTGGTCGAGCTTGCCGCGCGAAGCCTGCAACAGCTCGGCGCGGTGGGCCCGGATCAGGTTCGCCGCCATCAGGCCGGTGAGCCCGTCGGACGGTGCCTGGATGAAGTTCGTGCCGAGCGGCACGCCGGGTCGCGAACTGACGGCGAAATCGCCTGGAGCCTGGCCGGTGGAAGAGCCGTAGCCAGTGTCGCGCGGCAGCGCATCGAAGTCGCCGCGATAGGAGGCTCCGCCGTTGAGCCGACGCAGCAGGTTCGTCAGCTCGATCTCGGCTTGCGCGCCGGCGCCGCCGGAGCCGCGTTGCTGCGCACCCAGGCTGCCCGGCATGCCGCCGCGGATCAGCCGGTCGAGCAACGCCGCCGAGCCCTCTGGGTCGACGTCTCCGGGCAGCGGATCGATGTGGGTGTGCCGCCCGAGGATCGACTGCTCCCAGCTGCGCAGCGGAGGCGAGCCTTCGGCACCGACGCGGCCCTGCCACGACTGCTCCCAGGCCTTGCGCGCTGCATCGAAGCCTGGGCCCGCCGCGGCACCGGCGGTTCGAGCACCGGCAGCTTCGGCGGTCTGCCGCATGGCCGGTTCGCTCGGCCGCACGGCACGGTGCTTCAGCTCCGCGACGATCGCCTGGTAGCAAGCGGGCATCGCGTTGGCCATTGCCTGGCCGAGTTCGCGGCCGAAGATCTTCTGCGCTTCCGGCTCGTCGGTGATCTTCTCGATCGCCTGGTGCAGCGCACGGCCGATGACGCTGCCGCGCAGCGGGTTGCGCTCGGGCTCGGCGTACTCGTGACGGAGCAGCGAGCTCATGTAGCCGTCGAGTTCGCGCAGCTCGTGCTCACAGCGATGCGTGATCAGCTGCCCGATGCGCTCGAACGAGATGCGCTCTTCGACCTGGTCTTCGCCCACCAGGCTGATCGACTGCCAGTCCGTCTTGGCCCCCGCTGCCTTGGCTTCGGCCTTGGGCAAGATGTCTTCGGCGATGCCTTCGCGCAGCGCTGTCGCCAGCGAATTGAGGAAAAGGTCGCGACTCTCGAGGATGTGGATCTGGGCGAAGGCCAACTGGCCGCGCTCGCGGTAGGTGCCTGCCGTCTTCATGAGCACCAGCAAAGCGTTCGCCACTTCGATCACTGCACCGGCAGCGGCCGTGCGGATCTTGTCCTGAGCAGCGTTCAGTGCAGCAGTGGCAGCGGGATCGCTCATGCTCGTTGGCAGACGCAGGGATGGAAGTTGCAGTGTGAAAGTATCTCCTGTCACACAGCGGCAGCCGTGCCTGCCGGGCGGTCGAATGTCACGTCGGTCAGTTCGGCTTCAAGCCTGCGGCAGCGCTCCCACGCGAATGCGGGAGCGCAGCGCCAGCGCTTCGTTGGCGACCATGGCACCCACGACCAAAGCGCCGCCCGCCAGCACGTGCTGACCCGGCGACTCGCCCGCCCCGAGCCACGTCCAGCTCACGCCGAACACGATCTCGAGCAACGAGAGCAAAGCCGCTTCGGGTGCAGCGAGCCGGCGCGCAGCGGCGACCGCGATCAGGCAAGGGATGGCGAGTTGCGCGACGCCGAGCAGCGCGAGCCAGCCGAGGTCGTGCGCGGTGGCCTGGAACGGCAACGCCGGCAGCAGCGTCACGACGCTCGATAGCACGGCACCGATCAGAACTGCCGGCAGCATGTCGCCGCCGCCGCGGCCACTCTTCTGGATCGCCGTCCAGTTCACCGCTGCAGCGATCGGAACGAACAGCGCGACCAGCGTGCCGACGACGTTGCGCGCATCGGCGACGCCGAGCTCGTGCGCATACATCCACGCGATGCCGAGCCCCGCGAACAGAATCGCCACCCATGTGCGCAGGGGCAGGAAGTGGCCCAGCGCAATGCGTGCAAGCAAGGCCGTGAGCAGCGGCGCGATCGCCATCGTGATCAACACGTTGGCCACGGTGGTCATCGTGATGGCCACCATGAAGGCCGTGAACATCACGGCCCAGCAAAGGCCCGAGAGCCACAGCACCGCGCCGCCGTCGATGAGCGACCGGCCGAGAGGCCGCAAACCGCGCAGCCAGCCGAGCAACACGACCAGCGCGACAGCGTTGAAGAAACTGCGCCAGAAGGTGGCTTCGAAACTCGCGACCGATTCGAGATGGCGGGTGACGATTCCCGCGATGCTCCAGAGCAGCGTCGCGATCACCATCGCGCCAACGGCGCGGGCGTGGGTCACTCCCGCGCCAGCGTCAGTAGTTCCCGCCGGCAGAACCCGGAGCGAGGTTGTCGAACTTGGTGAGCGGCTTGAGAAACGTCAGCTTGAAAGTGTCGGTCGGGCCGTTGCGCTGCTTGGCGATGATGATCTCGGCGATGCCCGGTTCCTTGCTCGCGTCCTTGGTGTAGTAGTCGTCGCGGTAGATGAACATGATCACGTCGGCGTCCTGCTCGATCGCGCCCGACTCGCGCAGGTCGCTCATCATCGGCCGCTTGTCGGTGCGCGACTCCACGCTGCGGTTGAGTTGCGAGAGCGCGATCACCGGGCACTTCAGCTCCTTGGCCAGCGACTTGAGTGCGCGCGAGATCTCGCCGATCACGGTGGCGCGGTTCTCCTCGCTCGTGCCCGAGCTGCCGGTCATGAGCTGGAGGTAATCGACGACGATCAGCCCGAGCTGGCCGCACTGGCGCGCCTGCCTGCGTGCACGCGCACGCAGGTCGGTCGGGCTGAGCGAGCCGCTCTCGTCGATGAACAGGCTGACCTTGCCGAGCTTCTCGACCGCTTCGGAAAGCCGGCCCCACTCGTCATCTCGCAAGGCGCCGGTCCGCAGGTGCTGCTGGTCGATGCGGCCGAGCGAGCCGACCATGCGCAGGGCGAGTTGCGAGGCGCCCATTTCCATCGAGAACACGACCACCGGCAGGCCCTCCTTGACGGCGACGTGCTCTGCGATGTTGAGCGCCAGCGCAGTCTTGCCCATCGAGGGCCGCGCTGCGAGCACGATCAGGTCGCCCGGCTGCAGGCCCGCGGTGAGGCGGTCGAGGTCGTAGAAGCCGCTGCGCACGCCGGTCACTTCTTCGGCGCCGTTTTCGTGCAGCTCGTTGACGCGGTCGATCAACTGCACCACCAGCGCGTCCATGCTCACGAAGCCCTGGCGAGACCGCGAGCCTTCTTCGCCGATGCGAAAGATCTTGCCCTCGGCTTCGTCGAGGATCTGCGCCACCGGGCGGCCCTGCGGGTTGAAAGCGCTGGTGGCGATCTCGTCGCTCGCGGCTACGAGCTTCCTCAGCACCGAGCGCTCGCGCACGATCTCGGCGTAACGGCGGATGTTGGCCGCACTCGGCACGCTCTGCGCCAGCGCGTTCAGGTACACGAGGCCACCGCAGTCTTCAGCCTTGCCGAGGCTTTGCAGTTGCTCGAACACCGTGATCACGTCGGCCGGCTTGGTCGCGTTCACCAGCTGCGCGATCGCCGTGTAGATCAGCCGGTGTTCGAAGCGATAGAAGTCGGCCTCGGTGATGAGGTCGCCCGAACGGTCCCATGCGCCGTTGTCCAGCAACAGCCCGCCGAGCACGCTCTGCTCGGCCTCGACGGAGTGCGGAGGAACACGCAGTCGGGAGACCTCGTCGTCGTTGCTGGAATGGCTGGAGTGATCCGCTGAAGTGAAGATGGCCGACATCGGGAAATCATAAGTCCGGGGAAGTGCGACCGCGGTGGACAACGCTGGGGACAACCGTTGCATGCACAGTGCACATGCGGTGAATGAACCGGGCGTTCACAACGCGGTGTGCAAAAAGAAAAGGGCCGCGAGTGCGGCCCTTTGCAGGAGCGATCCGAACTCAGCTCGTTTCGCCGAGCACCACGACCTTGACGTCGACCACAACGTCGGCGTGCGGTGCCACCGTCACGGTGTGCTCGCCCACGGTCTTCAGCGGACCGGTAGGCATGCGCACTTGTGCCTTGGTGACCTTGAAGTCGATGCGGTTGAGCGCATCGGCAACATCGGCATTCGTGACGGAGCCGAACAAGCGCCCATCGACGCCGGCCTTCTGCGTAATGTGAACCGTGCGGCCACTCATCTTCTCGCCGAGCGCCTGCGCTGCGGTCAGGCGATCGGCGGCAACCTTCTCGAGCTCGACGCGCTTTCCCTCGAACTCCTTGATCGCCGAAGCGGTCGCGCGGCGCGCGGCACGGGTCGGGATGAGGAAGTTGCGGGCATAGCCGTCCTTGACCTTGACCACGTCGCCGAGGTTGCCGAGGTTGCCGACCTTTTCCATCAGGATGACTTGCATGGCGTGCTCCTCAGACCTTGTGCTGGTCGCTGTACGGCAGCATCGCCAGGAACCGGGCGCGCTTGATGCACGTCGTCAGCTGGCGCTGGAAGAAGGCGCGCGTGCCGGTCAGGCGAGCGGGCGTAATCTTGCCGTTCTCGTTGATGAAATCGCGCAAGGTATCGATGTCCTTGTAGTCGATTTGCTTGACACCGGTGACCGTGAAGCGGCAAAAGCGCTTGCGACGGAACAGCAGCGACTGGGTGTTGCGTTTGGGCTTGCGGTCCTTGGAGAACCGACCTTTTCCACGTGGCGGGGGCATATCAGGTACCTCTTTTAAATTCGATCGTTTGTATGTTGAAGACGACGCCTCGGCCGTTGCGTTGCGAGCCAAGAAATCCTTCGAAGCAGTGTTCCGTCCCCAGTTCGGCAGTCAGCAAGGCGTCAGTGAGATCACCGACCGCGCGCGCCCTCAATTCGAGTGACACCTTGCGCGGCTTGCCGAGCTGGAGCGTTGCCGATTCGTGCCCAAGACTCAGGTCCAGCGCGGGCAGACCGGCGGGGGTGTACCGCAAGGCGCCGCGCTCGAGAATCCGTGCCTCCAGCACGAGCCGGTTGATCAGCTCGCCGCCTCCTGTGGCGCGCGTGCCGGCTCATCACGCGGCGGCGCCGGCCGACGCGAGTCGTCGCGGTCGGGCGACCGACGCGACTCTTCACGGTCGACCGCTTTCATCATGACCGAAGGCGCTGTCTCGGCGTGATCCTTCACCACGGTGAGATGGCGCAATACGGCGTCGTTGAAGCGGAAGCCCGTCTCGAGCTCCGTCAACGCCTTGTTGTCGCACTCGATGTTGATGCAGAGGTAGTGGGCCTTGGCCAACTTCTGGATCAGGTAGGCCATCTGGCGGCGGCCCCAGTCCTCGACTCGATGGACCTTGCCGCCACCCGCGCTGACGGTGGTCTTGTAGCGCTCCAGCATGGCCGGAACCTGCTCGCTCTGATCCGGGTGGATCAAGAGCACGATCTCGTAGTGACGCATTGAAACTCCTTGTGGATTCCCGCAGGGGAAGCCGCGTGTCCGAGCGCCCGCGAATCGGGTTTTCGGGATCAGACCTCGTCAAGGCCTGAGCGGCAAGGGGGAAGCCCACGAGTATATCCCGGTGCCTCCACCAGCCACAGGCGCTGTCGGCACAGGCGGCCGGGGGTGCCGGTGCAGCCACCGATCCGGCGAGAAGCGGTATTCCTCGTCGCAATCCCGCGCCTTCTCCCCCGCCAAAGGAAGCATCACGCCGAGACACGAGGTTTACACTTGATCGAGATCGCCGGTGGGAGTCACCGTGAAGTTCAGGCGAGGCCCCTGCCATCTCGTTGCGGGCCGGGCCACAGAGGGCGGATTCGATGAGCAATTCGAACAGCGGCGGCAAGTTTGCCTGGGAGTCCTCCCGCACCGGTTCGGCCACCCCACCGGCCGACGAGTGGAAAGCGACGCGGGCCGTCGCGGCAACCGATGACCACGACGAGTGGCAGTCGACCAAAATGCTGGTGCGCCCGGAACATGCACCTCCCGAAGCAGTCCGGCCACGCGCCGCCAACTCCTCGTTCCCGAGCCCGGCCGCCGACCCAGCGCGAACGCGTCATGGCTCGGAATCACCCGACGCCTGGGCGTCCACTCGTGCGCAGACCACGCTCGCCACCCAACTGCTGACCGACGAGAGCGACTACCTCGCCGGCGCGAAAGACGAGATCGGGCGGCAGATCGGCGGCAACGAGCATGAGCTTTTCGTCTCGTGCGCACCGGCAGAGGCACTTCAGCAGCAATTCGACCACCTCGAGCCCGACTTCATCGCCGTGCACGACATCGCCACGGCCTCCTCGCGCAAGCTGCTCGCCGGCATCGCTGCCGCCAGCGGTCGCGCCGTGCAAAAGCTCGTGATCCGCCGCCAGGGTTACGGCACAGCATTGGCCACGCTGGAATTCGTCGAACTGCCGACTTCCGACAACCGCTCGCTGCGCCTGTACACCACCGAGGCCGACGCCGACACATCGGCGCGGCACGCGATCGCCAAGATGCTGCTGGCCTACAGCCGGCTCGGCGTGGTGATGGTCGGCGAGTTGCCCGGCCATGCCATCGCTGCTGCGCTCAAGCCGCTGCACGACGACATCATCGCCGGCCCGTGGTCGAACCGGAACCTGCTGCTGCTCCCGCTGGCTTCGGCCAGCACGCTGGTCACTCACGGGCTCGATCTCGGCCGCGGCACCGGAGTGGCCGTACGCACCACGCCTCAGGTCGCGCGCCCGGCCGACGCCTGGGCCTTCATCACCGGCACTTGGAGCCGGCTTCGCGAGCAGGCACCGGGTGAGGGTCGGAGTGTTCCCGAGTTGGGTGCGTTCAAGCCGAACTCGTATCAGCCCAAACGACCGCCCCTGGCGACAAGCATCCCGTCGGGCGACACCTTGCCGATGGAAGACGTGGTCGCCGCACCTGTCGTGCTCAACATGCGGCCGATGCCGGCGATCGCCGGCGCCGCGGAAGCTTCCGCACCTTCCACATTGATCGAGCGTTACGTCAAGCAGCTGAGCGAACTCAACGGCATGATCAGCTGCTGCGTGTTCGACATCCAGAGCGGTCGACCGGTCGCGCACGCCGGTGCCAACCCAGCTCCCGAGGAACTCGCCACGCACGGCAACGCCCTCGTCACGGCGATGGTCGCCGCCAGCCGCGGCCTGGGATTCGGCCTCGCATTGCCCGAAGCTGCGATCACGCTCGGCGCGCACCATCTGCTTTTGCGCGGCGTGCCGAGAAATCCTGGCTTGGGCGTGCACGCCGTGCTCGACAAGACCAGCGCCAATCTCACGCTGGCGCGGCTGCAGGTGCTGCGCATGGACGCGATGTTCGACGAGGCGTCGGCCGGCTGACCCGGCCGGCCGTGGTGCTCAGTGCACCACGCGAGCGAAAGTGAAAGCGCCGTCCTCGACGTCGACCGGGATCACGTCTTTCGGGCCGAAGCGGCCTTCGAGAATGAGCTTGGAGACCGGGTTCTCGATCTGCCGCTGAATCGCGCGCTTGAGCGGGCGGGCACCGAACACCGGATCGAACCCGGCCTTGGCGATCTCGGCCAAAGCTGCCGGCGATACGTCGAGCTTCATGTCCATCTTTTCGAGGCGCGTTTCGAGCACTTTGAGCTGGATCCTCGCGATCGCCTCGATGTTGTCCTGGTCGAGCGCATGGAAGACCACCGTCTCGTCGATGCGGTTGAGGAACTCCGGCCGAAAGTGCTTCTTGACTTCGACCCAGACGGCCGCGTCGATCGCCTCGGCTGACTGGCCCTGCATTGCCATGATCTGCTGGGAGCCGAGGTTCGAGGTCATCACGATCACCGTGTTCTTGAAGTCGACCGTGCGGCCTTGGCCATCGGTGAGCCGACCGTCGTCGAGCACCTGCAGCAGCACGTTGAACACGTCGGGGTGGGCCTTCTCGACTTCGTCGAGCAGCAGCACGCTGTAGGGCTTGCGCCGGATCGCCTCCGTGAGATAGCCGCCTTCGTCGTAGCCCACGTATCCCGGCGGCGCGCCGATCATGCGGGCCACCGAGTGCTTCTCCATGAACTCGCTCATGTCGAGGCGGACCAGGTGATCTTCACTGTCGAACAGGAAGCCCGCGAGCGCTTTGCACAGCTCGGTCTTGCCCACGCCGGTCGGGCCGAGGAACAGGAACGAGCCGGTCGGCCGGTTCGGGTCGGAGAGGCCCGAGCGTGACCGGCGGATCGCGTCCGAGACCGCCGTGATGGCTTCGTCTTGCCCGACCACACGCTCGTGCAGCTTCGCTTCCATCTGCAGAAGCTTGTCGCGCTCGCCCTGCATGAGTTTGCTCACGGGAATGCCGGTGGCGCGTGCAACGACCTCGGCGATCTCTTCTGCGCCGACCATGGTGCGCAGCAACTGAGGGCGGCCGCCGTCAGCGGCCTTCTTCTGCTCGGTCGCCTGAGCGTCCTTCAGGCGCTTCTCGAGCGCAGGCAATGTTTCGTAGCGCAGTTGCGCGACCTTGTCGAAGTTGCCTTTGCGCGTGAGCTCCTCGATCTGAAAGCGCGTGCGTTCGATCTCTTCAATCAGCTGCGCCGAGCCCTGCGCCGCGGCTTTCTCGGCTTTCCAGATCTCGTCGAGATCGGCGCCTTCGCGCTGCACGCGTGCGATTTCTTCTTCGATCAACTCGCGGCGTCGCTTGCTGGCCTCGTCTTTTTCCTTGAGCACCGCAGCGCGCTCGATCTGCAGCTGGATCAGCCGCCGGTCGAGCTTGTCGATGGCCTCTGGCTTGGAGTCGATCTCGATCTTGACCTTCGAGGCGGCCTCGTCGATGAGGTCGATCGCCTTGTCGGGCAGGAAACGGTCGGTGATGTAGCGGTGCGAGAGCTCGGCCGCAGCGACGATCGCCGGGTCGGTGATCTCGACGCCGTGGTGCACCTCGTACTTCTCCTGCAGGCCGCGCAGGATGGCGATGGTGGCTTCGACCGTCGGTTCACCGACGAGGATCTTCTGGAAGCGCCGCTCGAGCGCTGCATCTTTCTCGATGTACTTGCGGTACTCGCTCAAGGTGGTCGCGCCGATGCAGTGCAGCTCGCCGCGTGCCAGCGCCGGCTTGAGCATGTTGCCGGCATCGATCGCGCCCTCGGCCTTGCCGGCACCCACCATGGTGTGGATCTCGTCGATAAAGACGATGGTCCGGCCTTCATCCTGCGCCACTTCCTTCAGCACGCTCTTCAGCCGCTCCTCGAATTCGCCGCGAAACTTGGCGCCTGCCAGCAGCAGCGCCATGTCGAGCACCAGGACGCGCTTGTCCTTGAGCGAATCGGGCACCTCGCCCGCGACGATGCGCTGCGCCAGCCCTTCGACGATGGCTGTCTTGCCGACCCCCGGCTCGCCGATCAACACCGGGTTGTTTTTAGTGCGCCGCTGCAGCACCTGGATCGCGCGGCGGATCTCGTCGTCGCGGCCGATCACCGGATCGAGCTTGCCGGCGCGGGCGCGCTCGGTGAGGTCCATCGTGTACTTCTTCAGCGCCTCGCGCTGGCCTTCGGCGTTGGCGTTATCGACCTTCTCGCCACCGCGTACCGACTCGATCGCCGCCTCGAGCGCTTTGCGCGTCACGCCCTGCTCTTTCAGCAGCGGACCGATCGCGCTCTTCGCATCGGCAGCGGCGAGCAGGAACATCTCGCTGGCGATGAACTGATCGCCGCGCTTGCCGGCTTCCTTCTCGGCCGCCTGCAGCACCGTGCCCAGATCCCGCCCGGGCTGAACCGCTTCACCGCCCTGCACCTGCGGCAGCCTGCCGATGGCCTGCTCGAGTGCCTGCGACAGCTTGCCCACGTTGACGCCGGCCTGCGCGAGCAACGCCTTCGGCCCGTCGGTCTGGGCCAGCATGGCCGAGAGCAGATGCACCGGCTCGATGTACGGGTTGTCGCGCGCAACGGCAAGGCTTTGCGCGTCGCCGAATGCTTCCTGGAACGTGGTGGTGAGCTTGTCGATTCGCATCGGATGTCTTCCTTCGAATCGAAATGAGGTGGGGCGCAGCTTCATCCTTTTCAAGTCGCCGGGCTTGACCTGCGTCAAGCCATCAACAGCCCCTTCGCGAGACGAAAGCCGATGCCCGCGCAGACCAGCGCGCCGAGCACATGGGCCAGCGCGTGCGCGACTGCCAGCGCGTACTGGCCGCGCTGGAGCATGACCAGCGACTCGACGGAAAACGAGGAGAAGGTGGTGAAGCCGCCCAGCACACCGGTCACCACGAGCAGCCGAAGCGTCTCGTCGGGCGTGCGCTCGAACCAGAACAGCGCCGCGCCGATGGCGAGCCCGCCGATGCAGTTGACGAACAGCGTGCCGAGCGGAAACGCCTCCCATCGTGTGTTCAGCCACACGCCGGCCAGCCAGCGCAGCAGGCAGCCGACGACGCCGCCGAGTGCGACGGCCAACGCGTGGGCGGGCGTGAGGGTCGAGCTCACGCGAGCGGGCCGCCGGGTGGTGCGCCGGCATTGCCAGCGTCGATGCCCCAGCGCTTGAGCGCTTCGTCGTCGGCGACGCGGGCATCGACCCAATGCGCACCGCCGGGGCCTTCTTCCTTTTTCCAGAAAGGTGCCTGCGTCTTCAGGTAATCCATCAGGAACTCGCAGGCCTGGAACGCCTGCCCGCGGTGCACCGACGTGACCGCGACGAGCACGATCTGCGCTTCGGGCGCGAGCAAGCCGATGCGATGCACGACGCGTGCGGCGCGGATGTCGAAGCGCTCGAACGCCTTGTCGATCATGGCCTCGATCGACGCTTCGGTCATGCCGGGGTAGTGCTCGAGCTCCAGCGAAGCGACCGAGGTGCCGTCGTTGCGGTCGCGCACCGTACCGACGAAGGCGCACACCGCACCGACACCCGCATCGCCGGCCCGCAGCGCGGCGAGCTCGGCACCGACAACGAAGTCGGCCGGACCGATCGAGACACGGGCAGCCTGTTTCGACATCTCAGCCGCCGGTGACGGGCGGAAAGAAGCCGACCTCGTCGCCGTCTTGCAGCGGCGTGGTCTCGTCGCACATCGTGCGGTTGCGCGCAGCGCGGAGCACCCGCCCGCGGCCCATTGCCTCGGCGTACACACCACCGCGCGCCACCAGCGCATCGCGCAGCGCGGCGACGCTGCTGCCCTCGCCCGCCTCGACGCGCTCGCCCACGCCGAGCGCCTCGCGCACGGAAGCGAAGTAGCGCACCTGGACGTTCAAGCGAGCAGTTCCGCGAAGGGCAGGTAACGCACCACGTCGCCGGCCGCTATCGCCTGCCCGGACGGGTTGTCGACGAAGCCGTCGGCCCAGATCGTCGACGTGAGCACGGCCGAGCCCTGGTGACCGAACAGGTCGAGCCCGCCGGTCTCGTTGCGACGCACGCGCAGGAACTCGCGGCGCCGATCGGGCTTGGGCCAGGCGAAGTCGGCGCGCATCGGAATCGGCAGCGGCGCGAGATCGGTCGCGCCCTGCAGCTTGAGCAACACCGGCCGCACCGCGAGCAGAAAAGTGACGAAGCTCGAGACCGGGTTGCCGGGCAGGCCGATGAACCACGACGACGAGCCGTCGCGGCGCCTCACCTCGCCGAACGCGAGCGGCTTGCCAGGCTTGATGGCGACTTGCCAGAGATCGAGCCTGCCTTCGTGCTCGACGGCGGGCTTGAGGTGGTCTTCCTCGCCCACCGACATGCCGCCACAGGTGACGATGAGGTCGTTGCCTTCGGCCGCGCGTCTGAGCGCATCGCGCGTGGCGCCGAGCTGGTCGGGGACGATGCCGAGGTCTTCGCACTCGCCGCCGAACGACTCGATCAGGCCGCGCAGCGTGTAGCGGTTGGAGTTGTAGATAGCCCCCGGCTTGAGTTCGTCGCCGGGCATGGCGAGCTCGTCGCCGGTGGAGAACAGGGCCACGCGGGGCCGGGCGCCTACCCGCAGCGTGCCGGCACCGACCGATGCGGCCATGCCGAGCGCTTGCGGCGTCAAGCGCTGGCCCGCGACGAGCACCACAACGCCCTCGCGCACGTCTTCGCCGCGGCGGCGGATCGACTGGCCCGCGCGCGGCGGCACGTCGACGCGCACGCCCTCCTCCACCGCCGAGCACTGCTCCTGCATCACGACCGCATCGGCGCCCGCCGGCACCTGCGCGCCGGTGAAGATGCGCGCGGCCGTGGCGGGCAGCAGCGCTCGGCCGATCACGCCGGCCGGGATGCGCTGACTCACCGGCAGCACCGTGCCGGCAGCGGGCACGTCGACGCTGCGCATCGCGTAGCCGTCCATCTCGCTGTTGTCTTGCGGCGGCACGTCGATGAGAGACACCACGTCGGCGGCGAGCACGCGACGCAGCGCATCGAATGTCGAAACCGATTCGGCGCGCGATGGCTCGGGCGCACTCACGCGACCGAGCAGGCGACCCAGTGCCTCGTCCAGCGTGAGCATCGGTGGCCTCGGCGAACCGCTCGGTTCGGTACTGCTCACGCGCAGGCTTCCGTTGGGCCGCTCGCGGCGATCAAGGCCTTCAGACGAGCGATGTCGGGCGGCATCGACACGAAGCGACGCGGCAGGTCTTCGATGCCTTCGAAACCTGCCGGCCGCGGCGCGTCACGGCCGAGAGCATCGCGCACGGTGGCATTGAACTTGGCCGGCAGCGCGGTCTCCAGCACCAGCATCGGCGTGGCCCGTTCCGCGTGCGCACGGCCGACGAAAAGCGCGTCGGCGGTATGCGGGTCGATCACTTCGCCGAAGCGTTCATGAACGTTTCGGATCGTTGCCAGCCGATCGACAGCGGTGCTGCGGCCACTTGTGAAGCCGAAGCCGGCCACGCGGTCGCGGTCGCGCGCCGCAAGAGTGAACGTGTGCTGCGATTCGACCTGCTCGAACAGCTCTCGCGTGCGAGCTGCGTCGCAGCCCAGCCCGTCGAACACGAAGCGCTCGAAGTTTGAGGCTTTCGAAATGTCCATCGAAGGGCTCGAGGTCGCGTGCGTCTCGGCGGCCGCACGCACGCGGTAGGTGCCGGTGCGGAAGAACTCGTCGAGCACGTCGTTCTCGTTGGTGGCGAGCACCAGCCGCTCGATCGGCAAACCCATCATGCGGGCGACGTGGCCGGCGCAGATGTTGCCGAAGTTGCCCGTCGGCACGGCGAAGCTCACGCGCTCGTCGTTCGATCGCGTGGCTTGGAAGTAGCCGGCGAAGTAGTAGACGACCTGCGCCAGCAGCCGCGCCCAGTTGATCGAGTTCACCGTGCCGATCGACTGAAGCCGCTTGAACGCGAGGTCGGCCGACACGGCCTTGACCAGATCCTGGCAGTCGTCGAACACGCCTTCGACAACGATGTTGTGGATGTTCGCCTCTTGCAGGCTGAACATCTGCGCCTGCTGGAACGGGCTCATGCGGTCCAGCGGCGAGAGCATGAACACCTCGACGCCGCGCTTGCCCTTGAGCGCATGCTCGGCCGCGCTGCCGGTATCGCCCGAGGTCGCGCCCAGCACCTTCAGCGTGCGGTCGCGCCGCGCCAGCTCGTACTCGAAGGCATGGCCGAGAAACTGCATCGCCACGTCCTTGAACGCGAGCGTCGGGCCGTTCGAGAGGCCGAGCACGAACACACCCGGCTCGAGCGCACGCAGCGGCGTGATGATTTTCGTGCCGAAGACCTCGGCGGTGTAGGTCGTGTCGAGCAGGCGGCGCAGGTCGGCGGGCGGGATGTCGTCGATGTAGAGCGAGAGGATCTCGAACGCGAGCCCGGCGTAGGAGAGACCGCGCCAACGGTTCAGCGTGGCGGCATCGACGCGCGGATAGCGCTCCGGCACGTAAAGCCCGCCGTCGGGCGCCAGGCCCTCGAGCAGGATCTCGGCGAAGCCCTTGCCTTCGGCTTCGCCGCGCGTGCTGACGTATTTCACGCGAGGTCTTCCTTGCGGATGCGGATGATCTTCGCCAGCACGGTCGGCAGCGACTGCATGAGTGCGATCGCTCTCGTCATGCGGCCTTCGACGGTCTCGTGCGTGAGGATGATCACGTCGGTGCGCGTCGCGCCTTCGTGGCCGCCTTCGTTCGGCCGCTGCAGCAGCGCATCGATCGAGATGCCGTGCTCGGCGAGGATGCCGGTGATGCGCGCCAGCACGCCGGCTTCGTCGGCCACCTGCAGGCGCAGGTAGAACGAGGTCACGACCTCGTCGATCGGCAGCACCGCCAGGTCCTGCATCGCCGAAGGCTGGAAAGCGAGGTGCGGCACGCGGTGGTCGGGGTCGGCCGAGGCCAGGCGTGCGATGTCGACGAGGTCGGCGATCACCGCCGAGGCCGTGGGCTCTGCGCCCGCGCCCTTGCCGTAGTAGAGCGTCGTGCCGACCGCGTCGCCGTGAACCATCACGGCATTCATCGCCCCCTCGACGTTGGCGATCAGGCGCCGCGATGGCACCAGCGTCGGGTGCACGCGCAACTCGATACCGCCCGCGCCAGCGGCTCCGGCCGGACGCCTCTTCGTGATCGCGAGCAGCTTGATGCGGTAGCCGAGCTGCTCGGCATACGCGATGTCGGCCGCCTGCAGCTCGACGATGCCCTCGACGTAGGCCTTGGCGAACTGCACCGGGATGCCGAATGCGATCGCGCTCACGA
>Ga0209511_1000476_pt1 | contig 41146 bp, 28 predicted proteins | sample SSSSmetaG_FD_184141 | JGI IMG/M metagenome (GOLD analysis project Ga0209511, IMG submission 184141) | Glacier valley bacterial and archeal communities from Borup Fiord, Nunavut, Canada, to study Microbial Dark Matter (Phase II) - ​SSSS... | ecosystem: Environmental > Aquatic > Freshwater > Ice >... | reverse complement strand
TTCTCTGCTGCGACCTTCTCTGCTGCAACTTTCTCTGCTTCTGCCTTCTCTGCTGCGACTTTATCTGCCGAGGAAGCAGTTTTCTTGTCATTGACATTATTAGCAACATCTATAGTATTAACATCAACTTCTTTGTCGATATTAACTTGCTCAGCCGTTACTTTATCAGAAGTGGTTTTGTCTAGCGCTACTTCATCTAAATTAGATTTGTCCGTGATTGCTTCTCCTTCTGTAGTTTTATCACTGATAGCACCATTCTCCGTATCATTTTCTGTAATAGCTATAGTATCATCTACTGTTATATCTAACTCATTTACATTTTCTATTGTACCCTCCTCTTCAGCAGCTTTTATTTCTTCCGGTAGATTACTAATTGATGCAATTTCATTTGTTTTCCTACTATTATCATCTTGTTGCTCACTTAACCCAGCATCTCTAGAACCTTGTTCTCCACTACTTATTGAAATAGCAGTATCCTCTTGCTGTTTATTCATTCTAGTAATTCCAAACGCCAAGACCATTAGTGCACAAGCGGCTGACGCAATTAACAGATTACGCTTATTTAATAAGAATTTTACGATTGTATTTATTTTTTTTGATGAGGATACAAAAGCTGGCTCGCTTTTAATATTTCCATCTGTTACACTTTTTTCTTCTTTGATTGTATACTGTTTTTCTTTGATTTTCTTTTGTTTTTTATAGATTACATATTTTTTTTCTTGGGTTGTGTGTTGTTCCCCTTGGATTACATTCTGTTTTTCTTTGATTGCATTCTGTTTCTCCTGGATTACATCCTGTTTTTCTTTGATTGGATTCTGTCCTTCTTGGATTACAGTCTGTCTTTCTTTAATTGCATTCTGTTCTTCTTGAATCTCATTTTGAGTGACCTCTTCCACCAAGTTAGATCTCTGTAATTGAGTAACCGGTGGTTCCACAATAACAGGCACGAACGGATTAGGTTCTGTATTCCCTTCGATTGACCGCTTAAACTCCTCAATGCTTTGAAACCTATCTTCCGCACGAACCTCCAATCCTTTCATAATAGCATTTTCCATTTGCTGTGGAATTCGAAAGCCACGCGTTGATAGCTCAACTATCTCGTCATTTTCCATTCTTTCTAATGCTTCAGGTGGAAGATAACCAGTTATGCTTGCATAAAAGCATGCAGCTAGGGAATAGATGTCGGTATAAGAACCTTGCTTTCCTCTTCTAATATATTGCTCCTTTGGTGCATACCCTGCTTTAAGAATAACATCCAAACTTTTACTCTTATCCCCCAAACTATATCTTGCAGAACCAAAATCCAGTAGTTTCACTTCGTTATCTTTTGTAATATAAATATTGTCAGGAGTCACATCTCTATGTATAATACCTTCCCTATGAACCAATGCTAACGCATCCATAACTGGTAAAAGCACGCGCATTGCGTCCTGATAATCTATCTTCCCACCATGATTTTTGATGTAGCTTTTGAAGCTGATTCCCTCAATATAATCCATTACAAAGTAAGCAGTGTTATTCTCTTTAAAATAACTTTTAACACCTACTATGTTTCTATTACCGATAAACTTAGCCAGTACTCTTGCTTCGTCTAAAAACCGTTCAGCACCATAATTGAAATTATCCTGTTTCTCCCCCACATAGACCGACACATGGGTTGTACCTGAAAGTCGTGTTGCCATACCATCCGGAAGATATTCCTTTATGGCAACCTTTATGTTTAGCTGATGATCTAGTGCGAGATAAGTGATACCAAAACCGCCTTGACCAAGTACACGCCCCACAATATATTGTCCATTTAATATACTACCTTCTTTTATGGCTGTGGGGTATTTATCCATGCTTTCCCTATTATCATAACCGCAGTATGGACAAACACCTGTCAGCTTTTTCTCTTGAAAACAGTTATAACATAAATTTTCCGTATAAAACATATCAATTCTTCACTCCTATCTTTGTTTGTTTTCAATCGAATTCTTTTATTTCTTTCATGGTTGCTCGTAAATTATACATTTAAAATAATTACTATATTTATACAATTTATTATACTCAATAGTTTTATATTTGCAAGATTTATTCCATATTTTCACTTATTATAATGCAAAAGAAACGTTAACTTGATTACCAAGCACGTTTCTTTTATTTACAATATATTTCGTTCTATAAGTCTACAAAAATACTCTGTTTTGCTAAATAGAGCGATGATTATACTTGTTTAAATTCCATCCAGTCGATTTGCATCCCTGGTTTTATAAAATCAAGATTTAACTCATATAATCCTTCTTCAAGTTCAATTTTTACAAGCTTTTGCTTAATCCATTTACCATCAGTACCACTGGTTTGAATGGTAGTCATAAATTGATCGTTTAATGTAACATTGCAAGTCGTTTGAGCCAAATTGGTTTCAGGAGACATAATGCTTACAATAATACGATATACGCCAGCCTTTGCTACTTTTATATAGGTAGCTGCGAATGGAATAGGATTGATTTTTGTACTTTGAGATAAGTCTTGTACTTTTTCTGACAAAATAGATTGATTGGCATTAAATTTATCTATAACTTCAGTAAATTCCTGTTTTCTAAAAAATACTGGTGCGTGCATTAAGAAATCACAAATATTTATGGCCGAGCGTTGTAATTCTCCACGTGTTAAAGTTCCATTTTCTAATGATTCTATGGTATTATCATCTCCAGAATTGATTTCTGCTCCATAATTATTGATGACCATATATAAATCATTTTGTGCACGAACCATAAAGTTAGTATTCTTCGTGCTTTCAGGGCCTCCTGCTACTACATCATTCATCCTTGCCCACCAATCAGTCATGACCACTCCTTTAAATCCCCATTCCTTACGAAGAATAGTGGTCGTTAAATCATAATTAGAAGCTGCCCAATGTCCATTGATTGGATTGTATGACGTCATAACCGAATTGGCACCCTGTTTTACTGCCATTTCAAACCCCTTTAAGTAAATTTCTCTAACTGCTCGTTCAGAAACAACTGCATCTATTGAAGTTCGTGATTTTTCTTGGTTATTACATGCGAAATGTTTGAGCGTTGCATTGGAACCACCTTTCATAATACCACGTGTTGCTGCTGATGCAAAACCACCTGTAATGAGGGGATCTTCAGAATAATATTCGAAATTACGACCATTTAATGGACTACGTCTAATATTTAACCCTGGTCCTAGCAACATATCCACATTATTAATTAATAATTCCTGCCCTTCCATCTCATAAAGTGCTTCTACTAACGCTACATTCCAAGTTGCGGCAAGTAGTGTACCAATTGGAACTTGTGTTGCCGTACGCCCACTTTCCATACGAATACCAGAAGGTCCATCCGCTGTACAAGCAATCGGAATTCCAAAATAAAGTAGTCCATCACTTATACCGCCAAAGGCCGAAGCAGTTCCAGGTGTAACCCAAGGACTACTCATTCCTTCTCCTCTAATAATCGTAGCTAGTTCTTCATCGGTGAGCTGTGCAATAAAAGTTTCCATACTCACCTTCTGATCAAATACATCTCTTAATTTATACCCTAAATCTCCTGTCTGTAATATGTTCTCTGGAAGATTCGTCTCAACACGTTCTTTTAAAGATTTTATTTGTTTCGGCACATCTACGTAAGTGATTTCATAAGTTCCATCCTCTTTTTGAAGGCCTGGCTTCATTCTTGTAAAAGCTTCTGTTGGTGCTAATGCTTCTTCGAGTTGTTCTACTACTTGGATTGTTGCTATGTAATAACTACTTTTTCCTTCAACTTCTACTTTTACAGCATTCTTAACACTGTTTCCAACATAAAAATGGTACTCCCCGCTCTCTAACACATAACAAGACGCATGACCTGTAACACCACCATCATCATAGGATGACATATTCTTAATAGGAAAGTGTATTGTTAAGCATTGCGTTTCTCCAGGCTGCAACGTGTTGGTTTTATCAAATGCCACTAATACCTTTGCTGGCTGACCTAACTTTCCTTGTGGTGCCTCACAATAGACCTGAACCACTTCTTTGCCTGCAAAGCTCGTTCCGATATTTTTCACAGTTACATCTAATTCAAACTGTTTTTCTCCATCTTTTGTAACAACTTTCGCTTCCTTAAACTCTATCTCAAACTCTGTATAAGATAGACCAAACCCAAATTCAAACTGAACCTTTTCTGGACAGAAAGTCTCAAAATAACGATAGCCCACATAAATATCTTCCTGATAATAGTTTTTAAGCTCGTCTCCATAATTACTTGTTGATGGGTAATCATTGATAGAATAAGCAATGGTATCCGTTAATTTACCACTTGGTGTAACATCGCCTACTAGTACATCGGCAGCGGCATTACCACCTTCCATGCCTCCTTGCCATACATAGATAACACTTTGAATATGGTTTAAATAACTTTCATCATTCATCCAATTCATATCTATGATATTAGATGCATTGAGTACAACAGCCACTTGTTCAAAATATTTACTAACGATCCTAAGCATTTCTTTTTCTTCTACTGTTAATTGATAACTTCCTGCATCATTCGCATTATCCTTATCTTCTCCTGCGGTACGTCCAATGACAACGATTGCCTTACTCGATTTATTTCTTGCGTCCAATACCAATTCGTCTGTTAAAGGCATTTCTTTTTGATTCCATGGCTCTGCCGCCCAGCCACCTCCACCATTATCAAATGGATTTTGTTCAATCCATTTTTCATATAGTGTTGCTAAATCTTCATTCACTATTATTTGTTCCTTATTTCGAATACCATCTAAAAGATTGGTTGTGTATTCAACATTTACACTACCGCCTGAACCTGTTCCACTTCTATAATAATTAATTTGAGTTCTTCCAAAAATAGAAATACTTTCGCCTTTTTTAATAGGAAGATTTTGTCCATTATTTGTTAATAATACAGCACCCTCTGCTGCCACTGTTCTACTTAATTCAGCAAAGCCCTTTAGTGGAATACTGATTACTCTTGTGTTCATTTTGTTTCCCCCTAATTGTTATAATATGAATATTATAAAGTATTGAATAATATTATGCTATCATTATTCTATCTAAAAATACAAATATTTTGTTGTAATTGGAATTAAGATTCAAGATTTAAATTATATTTTGGATGAAAATTAGTAGTTGATAAGCCTATATTAACTTTACTTGTACCAATGTTTGCGTTATACTATTTTGGAATACTGAAGAAGTACCTTTTGATCATAACAATATATTGATTAGTGTGTCATAAGTCAGATATAGTAATATGAATGAATATCACTGTATATACATTCATTTGGCTGCCTTTCCTTCAAGTGGTATATTTCTTACAAGCCTCTAAAACCACTAGTCTTGACGAAATATTAACACCACTTTCAGCCTGATCGTATCGAACTAAAGTTCGACGCCAAGCTGAATATATATACATTGATATTCATAAATATAGTCCATGTTGGACTTATGACACTCTAATCATATATTTAAAAATGTAAACAGTGAGTAAATGGCACATATTATAAAACAGTAGTGAGTATTTTTGAATAGTTAAACAATTATGCAAATTTATAATCGTTGAAAGTGAGGAACAAGAATGAAAGTAGTTGTATTAGCTGGAGGAACTAGCACAGAAAGAGATGTATCCTTAATAACTGGCACCATGATTTACAATGCTTTAAAAAGTAAAGGGCATCAGGTTGTTTTACTGGATGTTTACTTAGGATATGACGGTGATGTAACAGATATCTTTGATTTAGATATGGACTGGACTGCCAATATCGGTTCCATCAAAGAAAGCAATCCTAATATTGAACAGATAAAAGCTTTAAGAAAAGGTAATTCTAATAGTTTCTTTGGGCAAGGCGTCATTGATATTTGCAGTAATTCTGATATTGTATTCATGGCACTACATGGGGAAAATGGTGAAGATGGCAAGATTCAAGCGGCTTTTGATCTAATGGGAATCAAGTATACCGGAACTGATTATACTAGCAGTGCCTTAGCTATGGACAAAGCAATATCAAAGGAAATATTTTCATTTTACAAAATACCCACGCCAAGTGGCATTCATATTAGAAAAGGCGAAGCATATCATTGGGATTTTTACCCTTGCGTGGTTAAAGTTTGCTGTGGTGGATCTAGCGTAGGGGTGTCGATGGCAAATTCAAGTAACGAGATGGAAGTTTCACTTGCGAATGCATTTTCTTACGGAAATGAAGTCATCATTGAGCAGTATATTAAAGGAAGAGAATTTTCCATCGGCGTGATTGAAGGAGCTGCCTTGCCGATTATTGAGATTGCTCCACTGGTAAGTTTTTATGATTATAAGAATAAATACCAAGCGGGAAGCACGATTGAAACCTGCCCTGCTAAGTTAAATGAAACAATTACGACCCAGATGCAAAAAATTGCGGAAGATGTATTTGCAGCTTTACGCATAAAAACTTATGCACGTATGGATTTTATTTTAAATGATAATAATGAAATCTTTTGTCTGGAGGCGAATACACTTCCAGGAATGACCCCTACGTCACTGCTCCCTCAGGAAGCGCAGGTACTCGGAATGGATTTTGCGGCTTTGTGCGAGAAAATAATTGAAATATCGATTAAAAAATATGTGTAATATAAAAGTTCGGAGGATGTGTGATGAAGAATATGACATTAATTGAAATAGCTGTGGCTTGTAATGGGCAACTGTTTGGAGATGGTGACTATTCAGTGAAGGAAGTACTTGGCGTAGTTGTGGACTCCAGAAAAGTGGAGCAGGACTATCTCTTTATTGCAACCGTAGGCGAGCGTGTAGACGGCCACAATTTTATAGATGATGTATTTAACCGTGGTGCAATGGCTGTGGTATGTGAAAAAGTCCCAATCCATAGCAAAGGTCCCTACATTCTGGTGGAGAACAGTTTTGTTGCACTAGGACGTATCGCTAAGTGGTATCGTATGCAACTTGATATCAAGGTTGTTGGTATTACTGGCAGTGTGGGCAAGACTAGTACCAAGGAGTTTATCAGTAGCGTCCTTGCTAGGAAGTATAATGTATTAAAAACCGAAGGTAATTTTAATAATGAAGTGGGTATGCCACTTACGATTTTAAACATCAGAAGCAATCACGAAGTAGCTGTTTTGGAAATGGGCATCAGCAATTTTGGTGAGATGCACCGATTAAGTGAAATTGCAAAGCCCGATATCTGTGTTATAACCAATATCGGACAATGTCATTTGGAAAATCTAGGATCAAGACACGGCATTTTGAAAGCAAAAACCGAAATATTTGATTTTATGAATGAAGAAGGCAACGTTTGCATTAACGGTGATGACGATATGCTATCTACCCTGAAAGAGATTAAGGGTAGCAATCCAATAAAATTCGGAATGAATGCAGATAACGATATTTTTGCCACCAATGTAGAAACCCATGGATTGTTTGGTAGCACCTGTGACATTCATATAAAAGATATAATTTTTCATACGAATATTCCTTTACCAGGAGAACATATGGTATTTAATGCACTAGCAGCAACTTCCGTGGGGTCATTACTTAACATGACAAGTGAAGAAATTGCGGCAGGAATCGAGACGGTTCAGCCCGTTGGCGGAAGAAGTAATATCATTCGGCTGGAAAAATGGACAATAATTGATGACTGTTATAACGCCAATCCCGTATCCATGAAAGCGGCACTTGACCTTTTAGGGATAGCCGATACCTACAAAATTGCTATATTGGGTGATATGTTTGAATTGGGAACTTCAGAAAAAGCTCTACATAAAGAAGTAGGTTCGTATGCAGCTGCTGGAAATATTGATGTTTTGGTATGTGTAGGCAACCTTTCTGTTCATATGTATGATGGCGCAGCCGAAACTTTCAAAGGAAAACAAACCGACTTAATATATTTTAAAACACGTGAGGAACTCACCTATGCGCTTCCTACCCTCGTCAAAGAAAATGCTACTATTTTGGTGAAGGCCTCCCATGGGATGGGATTTGAAAACATAGTAAAAGCCCTGCAAAAGTAAAGTTTTAGATTAAACTCTTAGCAGGAAAGGTACTCTGTTATATAAGGAGATAAAATGGTTTATCCAGAACAAAAAAAAGAAATCATAAACGGAGTTTCCCTTGATTATTTGTGTCACCTTGAAAAGGTAGTTAGAGCAGGTAATGTTTTTCCTGCTCACTATCATAGTTATATTGAAATTTTATATGGTATCTCCGGCACCTATGAAGTGATTTTAAACGGAAAATGTCATCAATTTGAAGAAGACGATTTGGTTTTAATCAATTCAAAAGAGGTTCACCAAATCAATGCTTGCTCTATGGATGGTGGCCAATACATAGTGCTTCGATTTGAACCGGAAATTATTTATAATAGTATGTTTAATCACTATTTACAATTTAAATATGTACTACCCTTCATTTTAGAAAATTCAAAGCATCAAAAGGTAATCAAAAAAGCAACAATCGAATCTGTCTTTATACCAGAACTTCTCTACGAAATCATTAAGGAAAACGAAATGGAAACTTACGGATATGAACTAGCTATTAAAAACCATATTGGTAGAATCTTTCTATGGATTTTGCGTTATTTTCATCAAACCAGTACAGACTTTATACACTATCCATTCGCAAACATCACATTTATTGAACATTTACAGCCTTCCTTTGACTATGTTTTAGAACATTTCAATGACGAAATAAAAGCAACTGAAATGTCCATACTTTGTAATATGAGCTCCAGTTACTTTTCTCGAACCTTTAATCAACAAATGGGAATGAATTTTAATGAATATGTTAATTACATTCGTATCATGGAAGCCGAAAAACTATTGGTTTCTACTGCGATGAATATCACAGAGATTGCTAATGCTGTTGGCTTTACCACCACTAGTTATTTTATCAAGCTTTTTAAAACCTATAAAAATATCTCTCCAAAACAATTTCGAAAAGAATTTATCATTAAGCTTGGGCAATCAGATATCTCTTCGACGTTCTAATTGAGTGACTTCCACTCTTTCGTTTGGCTAAGAATTATTTTATTATCAGTTACTTGTGCTACATAAATACTTTCATCCGTTAATTTTTCATGTGGTACAATCAAAGTATTTTCATCGATAAAAAGAGTTTCTTTTGATTCCCCATTGATATAAGCAACACTCCATGGCGTAAAATTCTCACCTTCTATAAATATTACTTCACCTTTTTCTTTGACATTCGTAATCTCAATATTAGAAACACCCATATGAATTGTCTTCTCAATAAAAGGATTTTCTCCTTCAAACACATTTTTATTTCCATAAAGCATATCATATTGCAAAAGCTCAAGCTCGTCTTGATAATCAGGTTCGTCTACATATCTCTGGTGGAATTTCGTTAAAATTCCTTCTTCATAACCCAACCGTTCCATCACATAAGAATTTAGTTGATAGGCACTTAAGTCAAGCTTAACTTGCTCCATTTTGAAATTACTCCATACGACATATTCCGTTTGGAACTTATTGTTATTTACTAAATCTTCATCTTCAAAAGACATCGATGGTAAATGATCACCATAAAAGACTACTACCGTTGGCTCATTGTAAGCAGATAACTGATTAACCAATTCTCCAACAAATTTATCTGTTTCAGCAAGTTGATTCACATAATACTCAAACTCATTCTGATAACTTTGGGCAATGTCAATTTTCTCTATCGCATTACCTGCAGAGTCAATTTCTTCTGTGTCTGTTTCTTCTGTGTTGGTTTCTTGATGTTCGCTTAGTTGTGAATCACCTTCCGCAAGTGTACTGTCTATTGCGTCATCCTCGTTAACGTTAGTATCAGAAAGTTGACTTATTTTTGGATTAATAGTAAATTTAATCTTTTGATTTTCATCAACAATCGTATCTGGATATTTCCCATGAGGTTGTACCGAAATTGTATAAATAAAGTCTCGCGTATTTTTAGCATCAAGTGCTTTAAAAATTTCAGTTGTTAAAATATTATCTTTAGCCCATCCAATGGGATTGTACTCAACATTGTTCATATACTCAATTGAACTAAAGCTGTCAAAACCCAATTTTTGAAAGACCGTATTTCGATCGTAAAAGGTTCCTGTGTTGTTGTGAATGGCATGACTTTGATATCCAAGCTTATCTAGATTATAACAAATACTTTCACATGTAGTTGATTGTAAGATGGTTTTATAAGGATATTCACCAGCACCAAAATATTCAACATCCATGCCTGTTATAATTTCAAATTCTGTATTTGCAGTACCCGCGCCAATAGAGGGAACCGTAAGATAGCCTGATGAATACTCCTTTTTCAGTTGTGTGAAATTGGGTGTAGGGTTTTCTGAAAAAGTATAATTCAGTAAATTATTCACATCAAAAAAAGATTCTAGTTGAACGAAGATAATGTTTGGTTGAAGTATCGAACTATCTCCGCCTTCTAAATTGTTCGTTACTACCGCATTTGGTTCCACTAATTCATATTTATTTAAATCTTCATCACTTGTATCAATTTTATCTAAAACTGTATCAATAATTTCTTCCGAATATTCATCAGGTTCGTTTATTCCACGATCAAAAAGACTTATAGAAAAACAATATGCAAATCCATAATCTGAATAAGCTTCTGCAAGATTACCATAGTTAGTTGATAATGCATTAACTTTCAATGAAATGTTTGACACCATAAACATCAATGCAGCTGTAGCAAAAAACATAATCAAGGGTATTCTAAATTGTGCCTTGTTTTTTTTCAATTTCATCCATAGATAAATCATGACTGCTGTAACAATAGCAAGAATAACCAAAATTATAATAATTTGGAAAGTATTTAGATAGATATGAATAATCCCAATAACTGATTTCAACATATAAAAATCCATCACTGCTAAAGGTGTCGTCCTGAACAACAACAGGACATAATTTGACACACCAACTCCAAGCCATAAGGTCGTAATCAATATAAGTAAAAAACGTTTTCTAGAAAACAACATTGTTACAGATAGTGTTAATAGAATAATTAACACATTAAATAAAAACATGAGTGGATTAGATATTATAAAACCCAATCCTTTTATAATTGAGCGTCGGCTCAACATCTCTAATACAAAAACTAAAATAATAGAATATATAATTAATTGCAAAATTGGATGTTTATCCAATAGCTTTATTTTTGCTTTTAAATATGATAGATTGCTTTTAAAACTCTTACATACCGCATCCTTTATTTGTAATAACATATTAAAACTCACTTTCCTTCAAGAGAATACAATTTACACTAGTCAGAACGATTATACCACTCTAATCTATAATCGTCAATCTGCCCATTTAGATATCGTCTCCACTAGCACTTTCTTCTACTAATTTTTACCATGGAATATGCATAAAAACAGCTGAACATTAGTTGTTTTGCTAATATCCAGCTTAATATTTTATTCACTTTTCAATTAAAAATCCATTATTACTTCAATAGTGGCGCCTGTTATATGAAATTCACTAAAGCATTTACATTTTATGGTCTATATGCTAAACTAAATAAAAGTTTGCTGTCAGCTTCGGCCTGCGCATTTATTCCTCACATTCACTGAATGGAGGAAGTCATGCCACACACTAAAAAAATCTTTTTATCTATCTTATTATGTATTACATTAATAAGTCTATCTGCACCAAGTCAAACAGTTTCTGCTCTATCATCCAGCTCCTTCACATTTATTATACTATCTCAGTATAAAGCAGTCGCTGATATTGGCGACGAAACCTACATACTCGCGGTCACTTCTAACGGAAAACCTGCAACGTGGAAAAGTAATAATTCAACAGTTGCTTCCGTGAACACTTATGGAAAAGTAACTGCGAAAAAAGCTGGTACTGCCCTAATAACTGCTAAAATTAGAAACGCAGAAGCATCCTGTCAGATTACCGTAAATAAAACAAACGTAGTCATCAGCTCTGCAAGTGCATCAATGGAACGAGGCGAGACGCTGAAGCTATCTGCCACTACCTCGAATGGTTCTATCATCACTTGGAAAAGCAGCAAAAGAAGCATAGCCACTGTTGACGAGTATGGAACAGTAACTGGGATAAAGCCCGGGGAAACTACCATCACTGCCAACGCTGATGGTAGTAGCAAAGCCTGTAAACTCATTGTTAAGTCTCCTACGATACAATTAAACAAAATCACCGTCAAATTATATCGGAATCAAACAGTCAAACTTTCTGCCACTGTATCTTCTAACGTAAATCCCACCTGGAAGACAAATAAGAAAAGTGTAGCAGTTGTAGATGAAACAGGAACTATCACTGCCCAAAAAAATGGAACTGCTACCATAACTGCTACTGTTGATGGAGTATCTAAAACCTGTGAAGTCATTGTGCTGAAACCTGATATTACCTTAAGTCCAAAAGAACTCAGTTTAAAAGAGGGTACTAGTACAACCCTTACCGCCTCCGTATCCTCTAACAATTCACCTGTTTGGTCTTCAAGTAATTCTAATGTTGTCTCAGTAAATTCAGAAGGACTAATTACCGCACTACAAAAAGGTACCGCCTACATCTATGCACTCGAAGATGGAACTAAAGCGCGGTGCACAATTCAAGTAACAGAGTAATATTATCTTGAGGAATAAATGCAGCAAACTTTTTAAACGATAACCTCATGATGTTTACCATCATCTGTTAGCATTATCCTGTTGCCAATAACTTTTTCTCCATCAATCGTTAATTCTTCGGTAGTCATAACCCCTTTACTTCTACCGTTTACTTTTATTTCGTAAATAGTGGCACCATGCTTATATTCAATTGAAAAATCTCCAAAGCTTGCAGGTGTTGAGGGATCGATTATCAGATATCCATCTTCTTTCCTTATTCCTAAAAACCAGTTCACTAAACCTTGGTACATCCATCCTGCCGAACCCGTATACCAACTCCACCCTCCCCTACCCGTATATGGAGCACTGAGTGATATGTCTGCTATCATTACGTAGGGTTCTTTTTCATACCTAAGGGCGTCTCTTTTATTTAATGTAATGTGAATTGGATTTAGCATGGTAAAAAGGGTATGAGCTAAACTGTAATCCCCTATCATTGCACTTGCTATGGCTAGCCACACTGCTGCATGCGTATACTGACCGCCGTTTTCCCTTATTCCGGGATAGTAGTTTTTGATATAACCCGGATTTTTAATCGTCTTATCAAACGGTGGGGCTAAGAGTAGTGAAATACCTTCCTCTTCCTTGACTAGATAGCGCTGTGCAGAATGCATTGCTGTTAAAGCTCTATCCTTCTGTGCCCCTTTTGATATCACACTCCAAGACTGACTAATCGAATCAATTCTGCACTCGTTATTTTCTTTTGAGCCTAACTTCGAATAATCATCATAAAAAGCTCTAAGATACCATTCACCATCCCAGGTATGCTCCTCCATATTATTTTTTAAGGACTCTTTTCTTTGTTCTAGCTCCACTGCGAATTCCTGGTCCTCTTCATGATTGCAAATTGGTATAAAGCTTTCTAGCACGCTATAGAGAAACCATCCTAACCAAACGCTTTCTCCTGTTCCCTCAATTCCCACTTCATTCATACCATCATTCCAATCACCGCCACCCATTAGGGGAATTCCATGTTTTCCAAAGCGCGTATATAGGATTGTTTTCTTACAATGCTCATAAACACTCCCCACCATATCAGATATTTCTGGAGTAAACATCGCATCATGTTGATTTTCTTCAAGCAATGGCCCTTTGATATAAGGAACGCTCTCTTTTAGTATCGTGTAATCCCCTGTGCCACGAATATAAGCAGCCGTAGCATATGGTAGCCATAGCAGATCATCGGATATTCTCGTACGTACTCCAATTCCCATAGGTGGATGCCACCAATGCTGCACGTCGCCCTCCTCAAACTGCCTGCTACAAGCGATTAAAATCTGATTTTTCAAAGCGTTTGGATTCGCATACAAAAGAGAAAGCGCATCTTGAAGCTGATCTCTGTATCCATACGCTCCACCACATTGATAAAAGGCAGCTCTTGCATTAATCCTGCAAGATATCGTTTGATATAAAAGCCACCCATTCACCATAATATCTATCGCTCTATCACTTGTCTTGACCTTGATCGTCCCTAGTATATCCTCCCAATAATCCTTTACCCTTTCTAGCTCATCTTTCACCTTTGTTATATCGTTATACTTATGCCGAAGTATGTTTATTTCTTCAAAATTAGGACTCTGTCCTAACCCAAATACGACACGCTTACTTTCATTTGGCTTAATTGCAATAGAAACCTGTATGGTACCACATGCGTCGTAGCACACCCCTGTATTACAAGATAGTTTGATGTCTAAACCTTCTGGATTTAGTACAGAGCCCTTTAGCCCAAGGAATTCTTGTCTGTCGCCTGTATACCCTTTTATCATCTCACTGGAGAACATAAAAGCTTGATGTTTGTGAAAATTATAGTTATATATACTTTTCGCGCTTAAATATTCATGTTCATTATTATAGGAGGATAAGATATAAGGATTTGTCTGCTCCCTATCTGCACCCAGAACCCACTCTACATAATAAGTAAGGCTGAAATACCTTTCTTTGTCAGACTTGTTAGTTAGATTTAGTTCCCAAAGTTTTAATGGTTCATCAATTGGGGTGAAAACAGTAAGCTCCTGTTCAATATTTTCCTCTACATGATAAAATTTCGAATACCCAAAGCCATGTCTTACTCGGTAAATGCCTCTATCCGATCTTCCAAGAGACATTGGCGTCATTACCTTACCAGTCACTTCATCTTTAATGTAGATTGCCTCAGTGGCCTTATCACTAACAGGGTCATTCGACCATGGAGTTATCTTATTCTCTCTGCTATTATAGCTCCAAGTAAACCCTGCTCCCGTCTCAGAAACATGGAATCCAAAGTTCTTATTCGCTATTACATTAATCCAAGGCGCTGGTGGCTTATTACTTCCATCAAGAAGGACTTCATATTCTCTTCCTTCCTCTACAAAACCACCAAATCCGTTAAAAAATTCATAATTTGGGCTAAATTCTTTATTAAATATATTAGGTGTATTTCCAATATCCAAGTTTTTCCCCTCCTCTACTAATAATCATCGTCTTGTATATCTATGCGATTTTCCTTAATACTTCTAAAATAGATACCTGTCTTTTCAGAGAAAACCACTCTTGCTACAGTAAATAATAAATCTATCTCTGCAGGAATCATCTGATAAGCATGAAGTATAAAGAGACTTGGTCTCTCTCTACTAGCATCATATATCCTTAATGAACTAGTCATATCATTTAACAAATCGGTAAGTTCTTGCAAATAACCATGCTTCGCTTCACTTAGTATAATTAGATCAACCTTAACTCGATTAATTCTGAGATATTCATATGCTTTTAACACATCCTTTATTATCCCAGCTTCTTCTACTGATTTTACTCTTAGGAGCATGATTGGACTATCTCCTGATACCCCAAACTTCCATAAGAAGCTTTGATTTTTCCAATTTCGCCTGATATTCTCAACTGGTCCTCTATAATAACTAGAAGGATAAAAAATAGGACTGATTAAATCTTGGAAAGCATTCAACTGAGGTCTAGTGATTTCAAGATATTTAAGCTCTATTTCGCTTTGTAGCCTGAATTTTTCAAATACATCATCAATTCGATAAGCTATGCTTAACTCTTCGCTTATTTTTATAGCTTCCTCTTTATTGTTACACACACCCGTTATAAAGGAAATACAAGCCGTTTCGTCTGCTCCTAAGGATATATTCACTCTCAAGCTCATAATAGGGTCATTGCAAAATCCCGTGTTATTGGAAAGTGATATACTATTTACAACCGCGTTAGGATTTTGGAGTGTGTTGTTTCTTCCTATAAATTTAAGTCTATCGTTCTCGTATTCTACACTCTTTATTGGCTTTACTCCAGATTTGACCATATGCATAAGATATGGATTTCCTTCGCCCTTATTACTTCGCCTCTTCGATAGAAATACAGATTGCTCTTCTAGAAACTCACTTTCTATGAATAGTTTATTAAAAGCAGGGTGGCTTAGCTCAGCAACATAGCTATCTCCAACCACTTCCATGTAACTAGTGATTTCGATGTGCTTAACATCCGTCCCATTATTCGTAATTGTTACTCTTCGAATCTCTAAATCATGATTTGGAGACAGACTAACCGCCGTTTGCGAAGATATATCTCCATCTGTTCGCTTAAACTCAGCCTGGTGAGGAGAAAATATGACTTGATAATCATCTGGTTCCGTTTTTGTAGGATTATAGGTAGCACTCCAATACTTACCTTCATTGACGTCTTTAATATAGATATAATTACCCGTATTCGCATAGAGGTCGGGTCTCCATCTATAAAGCATCATATCCTTATAATTACTAAATCCATCTCCATCAGAAGTGATCATGAGGGCATATTTATTATTGGACAAATAACTGACAACTGGTATTCTAGGCGCTACTCTATTGACATATCTGTTGCTCAATATATCCTCTTTAAAATTCATTTTACCTATCTTAATTGTATATCCTCTCCTAGCAATTGATATGAAGTGGGATTGGCGTTTCTCTTCAAGCAGAACCTCTGTAGCCTTTATGATGGCCTCTTCGTGGAACCTTTTTCGCATGATTCCGTTATTCAGGAAATTATTAATAGCTACAAGATTCATACCTTGATGATGTGCCATAAAGGATTTCACGATGCAATAGGGTGTCATATTCATCGAATCAGGTCCGTTAAAATCGATAGCTTCGTAGAATCCGTAATCACCAAAGGCACCCATTCCAGTTATTTTTCTAAGATTTGAGAAACAATCCTCACTCGCATACTCAAGTGCTAGCATTGTAGCATATGGGGTTACAACCAAGGAGTTTTTTCGTGCTGGCTGTAGCCGTAGTTGTGGAACGCCAAACGCTTTATACTGATAATTTGATTCAAGGTCAAACCTGTAGTACTGTGATTCCGATATGCCCCAGGGTATTCCCATTCGCTTCGCATATTTTATTTGCTGTAGCACTGCTGCCTTGGATGTCTCAGCAAATACTGAACCTTCATACTCTTTCATAACCAAATTTGGCATGAGATATTCAAACATTGTCCCACTCCATGAAACAAAACATGGTATCCCTTTAACCATGGTAAGGGGTCTTCCTAGCTTGTACCAATGTTTTAAGGGAACGTCACCTCTTGCAATCGCCACAAAACTTGTAAGTGATGATTCAGAAGCCATTAAGTCATAACAGCCTGTATCTATCATTTGAGCTGTAACATTATAGCCTATGTGAAATAGCATTCTTTTTTCATTGTATAATATATTAAAATCTACATTTTTAAGTATATTATCTATTGTATTGCTAAGACCTTCAATTTTCTCTATCATAGCTTTTGCATCGTTATTATTCTTTAGTGCTTGTTGCTTTAATGTGGGTTTAGAGGCAAAACTAATTTCTTTTAGTTTAAAACTTTCTGACTCATTTATGATCAATTCAATATTTCTTAGCAGTTCCCTGATGCAGCATAAATTTTCATTTGGTAGTTGTTCCCTGTTAATTAGAGAATCCCTTATGTTTGTAATATCATCTATAAAGTCACCTATTGTCTTATAATCTTCCTTTAATTCCAGTTCACTATTACAAAGCTTTACAGTATATCTTAGTTCAGCAATAAGACTCTCTGAAAATATAGGAGTTTCAATTTGATCTAAAAGCCCATTTTTAAAAGTGATTAGGTGTCCCAAAAAGTTTCCACTGTCTACCGTGGATATATATTCAGGATTTAGCACTTTAAGAGTTTTGATATTGTACCAATTATAAAGATGTCCTTTCCACTTTGGAAGTTCAACCACTGTACCGAGTAGTTTTTCTTGATAGCCTAGTGTAGCACTTAAAGTCTCATAACCAAAATCCCTTGCAGAAAGGATTGCTAACAGCTGAAGTCCAATATTCGTAGGCGATGTCTTATCACTGATTTTTTCAGTATGTGCTATCTGATAATTGTCCGGACATAGCCAGTTATTGTCCTTTGTTGAGAGATCTTTAAAAAACCGCCACGTCCTACGTGCCGTCTCGAGAAGCATTTCTTTATCCTCTGCTTGCACATTTTGGAGAATTTTTTCCCTTGGTTGGCTAATGGAATATGCTATCAAAAAGGACATAGCCCATACTAGTATTAATGCCCCATATAAGACTATTCCTATGGGATGAATATCCTTGACTACCAATAATACCAAAAGGATGCTAGCTGGAATAAGGGAACTCCACATATTCAGGAAGTAACCTTTTTTTGAGTTTACAATGGAGGAATCTACAGTTTCTGATGCGTTCCACTTAAGTAGATTTTGTTCACTTATGAGCAAGCGAAAAAGCGTTCTAACAATTGCATCTATAGCAATATATGCCCTATATGGTGTAAGCACAAGATCGAAAATTGCCCTTTCAATCATTATACCAATCTCTCTGCGTAGTCCCTTATATACTATGGCAAGCTTTGGTCTTTTTATCTTTTGTGTAATAATTGCAATCAATAAAATGATTAAGTTTAGTACATCTGTAAAGAATACCAATGGCAACCATAGGAAGTAAATTTTAGGCATAATTGCTAAATTTAAAACGATAAAGAGTGTCTTACTTAAGGGCACAAAGCTTCGTCTTAAATTGTCAAATATCTTCCATTTTGAGATTGCATTTAATGAAATTCCGTTTAAAGTTTTTCTCCTAAACAACCACGGTAATAGTTGCCAATCTCCTCTTATCCACCGATGCTCCCTATTCACAAAAGAAAGAACACTGCTAGGAAAGGTATCCATGATTTTTACAGTACTAGAAAAAGCAGTTCTAACATAACAGCTCTCCAAGAGGTCATGACTTAGTACACTATTCTCTGGTATTGTGTTATTTAGTATCTGATGAAAGGCTTGTATGTGATATATTCCTTTCCCGGTATATACACCCTCATTAAAAATATCTTGATAGATATCGGATATGACTGCTGAGTAATGTGCTAATCCAGATTGCCCTCCGAAAATTCGAGGGAAACGGCTACTTTTCTTGTCTACTATATGGTTTCTAATAGAAGGCTGAATGATGGCATAGCCCTCCTTAATCTTTCTGCTTACAGGATCAATTACTGGTTGATTGAGGGGATGATCTATGAGTCCCACAAGTTTAGCTGCATTGTCGCGAATAAGATTTGAATCAGCATCCAAGGTAATTACGTATTTGAAGGTCCCCAGCAACTTTTCATCGCACAGCAACGTAGTAAAACTCGTATCCTCTTTCCTGGTTTTATAGAGTAAATTGTTAAACTCCTCCAGTTTTCCTCTTTTACGTTCCCAGCCCATATAGCACTTTTCCGACTTGTTCCATTTACGGCTTCTAATAAACAAAGAGAAACGTTGTTGCGTAGCGGGGTAAAGCTCATTAAGTTCATGAATCTGATTAACAAGAGTATTCCTAAGAATCTCGTCCTTCGGCATACATAAATCTGGTGAATCCTCGAAATCTGCAAGAAGCGCAAAGTAAAGATTAGATTGCCTATTAGCTAAATAATGCTTTTGCAATCTACCAAGGTACTCGATACACTGCTCTTTAGAAGAAACTAGTACAGGCATCACCACAAATGTTCTCGCACTATCAGGAATTTCCTTCAGGAAATCTAAGGAAGGAATTTTTTTTACAGGTAACCGCCTTGTGAATATATGATTGGTTATCTCTAAGGCTATTCCTAACAATAGAGGCAAGGCAACTACTAAAACCATTCCATATTTATATAGTTCATTAACTCCCCCAAATATTTTCATCATAAATGAGACAAAAAAACAAGAGAGGAAAAGAACTAAGCTGACACATACGAAATAAAACGAACCCTTCACATTCTGCTTCTTACCTAAGTTTCTAGAGATCGGTTTGTTTAAAATCTTTGCTTTTAGAAGCGTGCATCCCTTTCCTAAAAGGTAGGCACCTACATGATGAGAACAATTTAAATCTTCCCTACCCTCCATGGCAAGTTCTAAACAGTCCTCAGCTATCTTTCCTTCTTCAATTTTATACTTTAATGAAATTTTTACTATTTCCCCTCGATATATTCCCCTACTCTCGGAATCCATTTTCGGATATACCCCATCAGGATCTTTTAGCAGGATACTCTCAAGGAGCGAAAACTCCTCATAAAAATTTTCTTCATCAACTTCATTAATTTCCCTAAGGCTAACAATAAGAGCATGAATATTAGACTCAAGATATGATTCAAGCTTTCCTTCTTCTAAGAACACCTTTGATGGCATTATGTGCATCACTTTTGATTTATAGTGATATGCTACATATCTTTGTATTGATTCTTCATCAAAAGACATATTTTTTAAAAGATAGATAACATGAGCATGAAAAGAGAAATTTTTCTTACAATCGGCGTCTATTTCACAAAGAAGGACGCTAATATCTGATACACCCTGTTGTACTGTTATTTTCTCTTTTACAAATTTATCCGCCTTCGCTTTAGTCTTTATAATTCGGATAATATCATCAGCTACCTCTATGATACTCTCTAACAGACAAAACCCTATCATCTCAGGAAGAACCCAAAGTTCTTTGTCAGTTAATGGAATCTCATTTTGATAGGCTTTAATCATTATGGAGATATTTTCTTCGTTTAAATGTCCTCCTGAAAGGGCGACCATCTTTTTCGCCATAATATAAATCCTAGGATATCCTCGTAACTCCTTTGTTTTTAATATAGGTAGAATCTCATAACTTGTACCCGAAGTTCTGACCTTCTTAATCTCCCTATACATCATTTGAAAGTTGTCAAATAGCCAACGTGCAGCAGGTATCATGGTTATAAGGTCCGATGATACTTCAGAAATATTGTTACGAATTTTGTTTAGTTTTCTGTATGCAATTTGGTTGTAATCACCTAGGACAAAATTATATCGCATTAGTTTGACATTTTTGTGGTTGTGCGACTGGTCAATCATCTGCAGTTCCCACTCTTTTGGTCCAAGCATATCATTCATCCTTATCGACTCTATGGGTAAATCTACCTTCTTTCTAAAATGTATAAATCTATAGTAGATATACAATAATATACAAATTAGAATCATTAATATCAATGAAATTCTAAATCCAACTGACCTATTTATCAAAAAGCTTTTTATTCTTTCCATCATATTAAATAACATTTTATCACTACCTTTCTTTTCAATAAATCTCACCTAAAATCTATGCATGAACTATTTACATAGGTTTCTTTCCATATAAAGAACTGATCTATTTATCTAAAGATAGATCAGTAAATTTTTAAAATACATTTCTATATTGTTGCTCATTATTTCAAGTAATATTATTAAAAATACAACATATTTTTTAATTATACCATTTTCGCCTATAAATTACCAGACATTTTACTTGAATTCAATAAATTCGACATACAATATATATTATAACTATAAATAATTAATTTTTGTTATTATTTGTGTATCTATTTTATACTTGAAAGATTTGGGTTATAAATGAAATTTTATAGGATTTATAGAGGAATAGACAGGAATTGCTTTGAATGGTACAATATAATATATAATACTATTCGTAATAGTGGCAATTGTTGTTCAACGATTTTTAATCAAGAAAGTGAGGGTACTTATGATACCTACAAAAAAATCAAAACAGTGGATTGGGGTTTTTATTTTATATACTGTAGTAATATTTATTGGTTTAATCGCTACTAAAGTTATGCTTCATAATGAAATTATAGGTGCATATATATTTGGTTCCTTTTTAATATCCTTGGGCTCGGCTATAATTTCTTGTATCGGTGGTTTTTTAGGAAAGCGGATATTCTTTTTAGTCTATACACTTTCAGTTATGATAGGTATCCTTTACATGTTTTATGTAGTGTTAGTAAATACTTCACCAGGATGGGGTGATTTAACTAGCATAATAGGTTATCTATTTATAGTTGGAGTTGGTACTGTTTTAGCTTTCGTTATGGAATTAATTATTTACTTTATTAAAAGAAAAAAAATTCCCTCAAATATCCATTGATGCAGCGTTTCATTACACTGCATATTTCCCATGATTATCTAAAAAGGACGCAATACCGGAAATGGTATTGCGTCCTTTTTTTAAAGATAAAATATTTGAACAAGTGGGCTACCCTTATTTATTTGCAAAGATATCTTTTTATACCTTCAACTGCAAGTTCGTGATCTTCTTCTCCAGTTAAACCAGAAACAGTAATAGACCCTATTCTACCTTGTCCACGTATCAGTAGTGGAAAGGAGCCGCCTTTTGCTTGGTACTCCGTATCAGCTAACCCCGTTGCTTCATGAAACGTAGTTCCTTGGTCCTTATACATCTCTTCTATATACAAAGAACTATGCCCAAACTTCTTAACTACATTTTTCTTAGCATTGACCCAGTAAAGGTTATTGCCAGAGGTACCTTCCATAAAGTGTGTAAACAAAGGATGTTCATCTTTTTCTATATGCACAGCGATACCTTTATTAATATCTTCTTGCGCAATTTTAATGATAAGTAAACCTAATTGTAGTGCATCCTCATTACTGAAATCATTAAATTGAAGTTCGTCTTCCTGTTCTAGTAGTGTCTTTAGGGTACTATTCATCTGTTAAATCTCCTTTTCATAGGTTAATTCTAACTATAATTTATGGCAGAATATTCCCAGCTGCACGATAGATTTCATACCATTCTTCACGGGTCAAATAAATATCTGCCGCCTTGATGCAATCCTTCAAGCGATCAATGTTCATTGTTCCTGCCACGGGTTGCATATGTGCTGGATGGCGAAGAATCCAAGCCAACGCAATGGTGGTATTGGCTACCTCATATTTGGCGGCGATTTCGTCAATCTTGGTATTAAGCTCAAGGAACTTATCATTATTCAAAAATACACCTTCAAAAAAGCCATATTGGAAAGGAGACCAAGGTTGTATCGTAATATCATTCAGACGACAGAAATCAAGCACGCTACCGTCACGGTTGACAGCGGACTCATCGGACATGTTGACATGAATACCTGCTGAAATCATATTTGCATTGGTGATACTCAACTGAAGCTGATTGGCCACGATAGGTTGCTTAAGTGATTTTTGAAGTAGTTGTATCTGCATCGGATTCTGATTGGACATACCAAAGTTGCGAACCTTTCCGCTGCTTTCTAGCATGTCAAACGCTTCTGCAACCTCTTCCGGCTCAACCAATGCATCTGGGCGATGTAAGAGCAGTACATCTAAATAATCGGTTTTTAGCCGTTTCAAGATCCCATCTACTGATTCTAAAATATATTCTTTTGAAAAGTCAAACATACCCTTCCTAATACCACATTTGGATTGCAGGATGATCTTTTCGCGCACATTATCGTTCATATGAATCGCATCCGCAAATATTTCCTCGCAAGTTCCTCTCCCGTAAATATCCGCATGATCGAAGAAATTAGCTCCACCGTCTAGAGCCGTCTGAACGTAACGCTCCGCATCCGATTTGCTTAATCCATTAATACGCATACAACCGACCGCGATAACTGGCACCTGTAATTTTGATTGTCCTAATTTCATTAATCTCATAATCGTTATTCCTCCTATTATTTAATGTTTTATTGAGCCATTTTATAAATTTCTAATACATCTTGCCAATACAGTTTTTTCAACCCGCCAATAGAGTGTTCCTTTCCATAGGCTTCACCGGTTGCTTTTTTTGCCATCAATTCCAGCTTGCTTTCGTCGATTCCAAGTTCCGAAAGAGTAGAGGGGAGTCCCATCTTATTAAAGAATTCACGCAAATGTGCAATACCTTCCATCACAATGGCATCAGGGTCACGATAACTGCCTTCTACTCCCATTACATTTACTGCAAACTGCACGAACATATTGATGTTAGTTTTGTAGACATACCGCATCCATGCTGGAGTCAGTACGGCAAGTCCTGCACCATGAGCCACATCATAAATAGCACTGAGCTCATGTTCCATAGCGTGGCAAGCCCAATCCTGCTCACGGCCTAGTCCAAGTAAATCGTTATGGGCAATGGTGCCTCCAAATCCAACTTGACACCATGCATCGTAATTTTGCGAATCTGCAGATACCAACTGTGCATTTTTCATAATGGTTTTTAGTGTCGTCTCGCACAAGCCATCTGTCAAATCGGTCTGCGTGGTATTGGTGAAGTAACGTTCAAAGATGTGACTCATCATATCTGCTACACCATTTGCTATTTGATTTTTAGGAAGGGTAAAGAACAATTCCGGATTCATGACACTGAGCAACGGGCGCACAAGAATGCTACCATATCCCAGTTTCATCTGTTTTTCTTCATTCGTGACTACTGTTGCACTGCTAGATTCACTACCTGCCGCTGGAATCGTCAGTATGGTAGCAACAGGAAGTGCCGCAGTAATTGTCTTTTTCTGTTCATAAACCTCCCAAATATCACCATCATAGTAGACACCCATTGCTATGGCTTTCGATGAGTCAATGACACTGCCACCGCCCACGGCAAGGATTAAGTCTACGCCTTCTTTTTTGCAAAGTGAGATACCTTCACGAATCAAGGATAAACGTGGATTGGGAACCACACCGCCAAGTTCAACAAAATCCAAATTACTTTCTTTCAATGAAGCTGTTACCGCATCATACAAACCACTCTTTTTGATACTGCTACCACCGTAGTGCAGCAGCACTTTTTTAGCATATGGCTTGAGCAGAGTACCAATCTCCTTGTGTGTATCTTTACCAAAAATAATGCGTGTAGGAATGTGTAAATCGAAATTCAGCATGTGGTTATTCCTTTCTTTATACAAATTTAATTAATAACTATTGGTTAATGATCTCATTATATATCTTGTTATACACATTGACATAAAGTATAATGAAATTATAAACCTTAACGTTAACTTTAAGTCAATAGTAAAATATAAAGTTTATATTTGTAATCGAATAGAGTGTCATAATTGGAAAGGAAAAATTTAATGGCTTATTCAATCAAACAGGTATCAGAAAAGACTAATTTAAAAGCACATGTTTTGCGTTATTACGAAAGAGAAGGCTTACTGCCCTACATAAACCGAAGTGAAAGCGGAATTAGGCGTTATTCGGAAGACGATATGGAATGGCTCGGGTTAATTTGTTGCCTTAAAAATACCGGGATGTCCATAAAACAGATCAAGGATTTTGTTGAATTGAGCGTGCAGGGCGGAAAAACTCTAAAACAACGATGTGAAATGCTGATAGAACATAAGAAAAATGTTGAAACGCAAATCGAGGAAATGCATCAACATTTGCAAAAGGTTGCACATAAAATAGAATATTTTACCGCTCAATACGAAAAATACAACCAATTATAGTTGGAGGTATCTTGTTTAATCAATACGAAACCACAGCGCCGGGCGCACAGTAATCTCTTCACTAGTTGTAGCATAGCCGTAACCCATCACTGCGCCATTCTCCGAGACGAATGCTGCGCTGCGCTGACTGTAGCCTGGTGAGCGAAGCCAACTGTTACTTTTAAAGGTAGGAAATAGAGAATTATATTTTTCAACTTCCTCAATACTTAAAAGGAACGTATCATCCTGTGTGTCATTTCCACCATCTGTACTATATACTGCATTATCACCATTTACTACATTCGTAAGAATAATATTATTCCGTTCTATCTCTGAGAATGTTTCATTCAAAAATTCAGAGTTAAGCCACTGGCGAAGCGTAGACTTTTCCCATGTAACATCTTCAAAATCATTATTATATGCCATTCCCCCCGGTAGAGCTGCCTTCTTCATTAATAATACCTGATTGTTCTGGATATCCAATATGATCCAATCGCAATCGCCTAATTTAACTGTATCTCCAACCTTGCTATTTTTAATGATCAGTTTTTCCATTTCAACTTTCTGCTCTTCACTATCTTTATAATATCCAGCCGCTGCAAATGCTTTCTTAGCACTTTTAAAGTCTCCTTCTGCTTCTGAAGCTAATCCATTCAGATACTGGCATTCTATAAGTCTTTCTTTACTGTCTTTATAAGCACCTAACTTCTTATACACTTTTATTGCAGAATGATAAGAACCTGTTGCCCTACATGCATTTGCATAATAATATTTTGTATGAGAAGCAGTGGCTACGATAATAACTGCAACAATGCAAAGTGCAACCACCCCATGATTAACTATTCTTTTCCTGACAGCTTTCTTTTCTATACGAATTCTCAATTGATCGCATTGGGAAGCCAAATCGTCTGCATCACTGTATCCACTTACTTTCCGAAATTCATCCGCTGCTGATTTATAATCTGGTGCAAGCTTTGCCGCATTTTTCTTGTTTTGTGCCTTTTCATAAATTGTCTTTTTAATCTCTTCCTTTGTCTTTTTAGCTAAACGTTTGCATACCTTTGCGCGTTCATCTGCATCTTTGTAACCGGAAAGCTCAGAAAACTGTTTTGAAACCTTCTGGCACATTTTTACTTTATCACTGCAAACAGCGATACATCTGATACACTTCATCAAATTAACCACTTTCTGGTAATCCAATTCCTTTGCTGTATCCAAGACTTTATCATTTTCACTTTCCATATTAAAATTCCTCTTTTCTAACATTCCTTTATTATTATTTCTTATATTTATACTTCCGGTTGGTCGTTTCCAAATACTTTTTACGATGTCTTCAATTATATCCTAATATTGTTATTTAGTAAATACTATATGATATCATATAAAATCAAATTAACTCTACGAATCGAACGTCATTATTTGTTATCAATCAAATCAAAAAGACCAATTAGAAAGGTACTCTGTACCTATCCAACTGGTCTCTCAAAAATTGTTTCTTATTGAATAATAACTTTTCAGTGCTCTCTATTTTATAACAGCGGGTTTCTTTGTGACGGCTGCTAATTTAAATGCACAAATCCGATCCATTTTATAAGATGCACGGTCGAAAGTACCTGATTCAAAATTAACATAAAGGTATGAAGCATTCACTGCAATTCCTTCATTCATGGAAGGCATATCAACTGAATTAATACGATTCCCCAATGGAATAATACCATTTTCCCCTTTTGAAAAAGCAGGTTGATATACGTCAATCTGGCGCATATATCCACGAAGTCCTTTATAAAGTTGGCAGGACCTCGATAGGATTAAGGTACCTTTACTTGCAAATGCAATTCCCTGGACTCTGGTTGGCATGTTGATGGTATCTGTTTTCGTCAAAGAAGGATCTTTATACTTATCTTCAATGATATAGCTATACATCTTCGTAGATTTTAGTTCGTTATAAGAACCTACCCAAAGCTTTTTGTTATAATAAGTGATATAGGAAGCAGTAATACCAAGGCTACAGGTTGTATTATAATTTACGTACGCATATGGGTTACCTTTTTTCGTAGCCGTTTCAATCTCTGAAAATAGAACAGAGGAGGCTTTCGTGCCGTTTGATATCCATACGTTTGAGCCATCATAACTGATTCCGCCTGCATGGGTCTTAGACGGTAAAATTAAAGTTGATAATAGTTTTTTAGATGTTTTATTTATAACGTAGATAACAGAGTTTTCTTCAGAAGCACTATCATAAGCAGTTAGTAATAGATAATCTCCTGCAAAGGTAATTCCCTGGGGGCACATAGACGTGCTAGAAAAGCCGCCAATGTTTGTTGTAATCAGCCCAGGTATAATAATGCTTTTTGAATAATTGGTATTTTTTTTAAAAAATTTAAGTTGTGTATAAGTCCAAGATTTTAAAAAATCTGACTTTGTTGTAAAATTCTTTCCATTTTTACTTGTATCTTTTATTTCTTTCAGATTAATAACGATTAGATTGGAGGCTGGACTTTCATAAATATCTCCCTCATATTCGCGCTTTGCTATTGCATAGAAAGAATAGGATTTTCCAGTAGTTAATCCATCTACAATATAACTACAGCTGCTGTTTCCTTTATTTGTGGAAAGAAGAGAAAATCCAGTTTTGTCATCCCCTATATAGATATCATATGAAGTTGCACCGGTTATTTTAGACCAGGTAAATCTTATTTTCTCATCACCGGCCTTAGATTTGAAATACATTTTTGCAGGATTGGTGCTTGTCTTAACGATAGATGAGAAACTTCCCAAATAAGAATCATTCAATGTATAGGCACAAACTTTATATTTAAAACTTTGCCCAGAATAAAGATAATCATCTGTATAATACCTACGTTCTGTATTTCCGCAGTATGTATAATTTGTTTTAGAAACTGGTGAACGGTAAATTTTGTACCCGGTTGCACCGGAAACTGCCTCCCAGGAAAATGTTATCGATGAGGTTGATGTATCAAGAACTGCTAGACCTGTTACTATATCAGGGTCTGTTGCTGCTCTATAGGAATCAGAAAGCTCACCCCTAAACACGGTTCCTGCCGCGTCCCAAACTGCACATATTTGATAACTGTGAATGGTTCCGGGGGAATAGTCTAACGTAATACTGTTGTATTCACTAGAAGCTATTAGGTTGTATAATCCAGTTGTATCGTCAAGACAATAAATCTCATATCTATTAATGTCAGCGAGAGCATCCCAGGTAAGTGTAAGAGACGTAGTACTATGTCTTGAGACAGAATTATTAGTCACTTTAGGTGGTATGACAGTAATACTGAAAGCAGCATAATGATTTTGATAATTAATGATAACTGTCTGGGCTCCTATCTGATTGTCGTCGTAACCTTCAATGTCATAGTTGGTAATTATATTGCTGGTTCCATCATAATTATAGCTTGTTACAATCATGCCAGTAAAATCAAGACTTTCTCCACTAGCATAAGTTGTTTTCGTAGGATACTGCGTAATCCCTATCTGACTTACCACCTCAATATCCTCTGCATTCGCAGTATTAGAAAATAACAGACCATAAAAACAAGATGTAACAATAAATAAAATAAATACTTTTAGTAATTTTTTCTTCATTAGTTATTCAACTCCTAGTATAATAAATTTGCTCCCATCCGCTGTATCATTAAATTTCGTGATACTCTGTTTGGTTGTACTTCATGCTTAATTTTTATTGTTTTTAATATATACAACCCTCCTCTATACTGCATATGTTTTCTCTATGCTATCATCTGCTAGTGGCAGAAACAAGTCAGTATCTGTTGTATTATACAAAAAAAGTGTCTAAATACCACTAAGTATGGTATTAAGGCACTTTCAATTTGCTTATGCTTTAAAGCGTTTCATTTCACTAGCCAACTTCATAATATCATCATTGAGCTCTTATGCTTACGCTTTCACTTATCACTTCATGCGTTTAGACGGACTTTTCTCAATATCCTTATAGGCCAACAGGTAGTTAACGCCAGATACTATAATACCGCCTCCAATGAAATTACCTATAGCAACAATTGATAAGTTATAGAAAATATTAGACAAAGTAATATCAGCTCCTCCAAAATAAGCTGTAAACAGATAATACATATTTGCTACCACATGCTCTGTTCCACTAAGAACAAAAACTGTAATGGCGAGCCATACAACAATAATCTTAGAAATTTCATCTCTACAGCTATAAGCGAGACAAATACCTGTAGAAACCAAAATATTACATAATATACCACTGACAAAAAGTTGACCCACTGGCATTTGAACCTTATGAACTGCTTTTTCTATAACCATTGCCATAATCTTTTCATCAAATATACCTGAAGTAAGGGTCATAAATGCGACAAAGATGGTTCCAATCAAATTAGCCACAATAATCAATAACAAGATGCTCATTATTTTATTTATTTTAGTTCGTCCAGCATAAACGGCTACCATTACCATGCTATCACTGGTATATAATTCAGCTTGCATAAGCAAGATAGCAATAATACCTACCGGGAAAACTAAAGCACCTAAGAAGAGGCCTAATCCTGGATCAACTGTATTAGCTGCTAGTTTAAAATACCCAATAGCACCAAGTGATATGTACATACCTGCAAGTATACCTTGTATAAGTAATATCATAAATGATTTATTTGCTTTATGTTTACTCTGATATAGTATGTATTCTGTTAGTTCTTTAGGACCCGAATAGTTTTTCATTTTATAATCCTTTCTGTATTGTATATTAATTATACATATTATGCTTGCATAAACGCCGAAGGATCTGCAGTTTCATGTTAAGAATTATCATAACATAAAATTTTAAATTGTAGTAGTCCAATCATTCATATATACATATTTAACATTATAAATAAAACTATCTCCTATTAAAATAATTTGTATTTAGCCTATTAATTTAGTATTGCAAAAGACTGTGATTTAGCTATGGAATTACATTTTCTCTGCCAACCATGTGATATCTAGAGCAACATGTCAATATAATATAAAGAAGACCTAGTCTGAAGGCGCGGAACTCTGGCACTCCAAAACGATTGCCTTATATGAAAGGAGTCACCTAATGAATGAATTTAAAAATAAGACTTTATGTAACATTATTATTGCTATTATCCTAGTCATAGGAGCAATTGTATCCTCTTTAATTGTAACAAACGGGATCGTAGAAATCAAAACTTCGAGAACCAGCATCATTGTCACCGGATCTGCCAAACAGCAAATCACCTCTGATTTAATTGTCTGGACTGGCAGTTTCCACACAAAATCATCAGATTTACAGGATGCCTATACCAATCTTGCATCCAACAGAAGCAAAGTTACGAAGCATCTCTTGAATCAGGGGTTAAAAGAAAATCAGCTTATTTATTCCTCCATCAGCACAATCATTAATTATGTCATATCAGATTATGGCATGTACACAAACGAAATCGATTATTATGACTTGAGCCAGACTATTACCATCAGCTCAAATGAAATTGACAAGATAACAGAGATATCTAGAAATGCCACTGAATTACTCAATGAAGATGTTGCATTTCAATCAAACGCTCCACAGTACTTATATACCAAACTTGCTGACATTAAAGTTGCAATGCTTGCGGAAGCAACAAAGGATGCGAGAAAACGTGCAGAAATGATTGCAGAAAATGCCGGCAGCAAGCTGGGTGGCTTAACTTATGCTGACATGGGCGTAATGCAGATTACACCACTCTATTCAAATGAGGTGTCAGATTACGGTATCAATGATACATATTCCCTAGAAAAGGAAATCACAGCTGTGGTTCACTGCACGTTTGAAATCAAAAAATCATAATAAATTTGTTATAATATATATGCTCAAATATAACTATTATAAATAGCAGAAGATATGGATTAATTCTGTAATATACTGAACTTAATCCATATCTTTTTTAAAGATACCTATATTTTATATTTTCTTACCAAAAACCTTACCTGCAAAATTATAAAAAGATGATGTTATAACTTTTTGACCTGATGTATTTGGATGCGTTCCATCTTCGCAAAGAAGTGCATCGATATTCCCAAATGTCAAGAATGCTCCTCGTAAATCAACTAATGGAACTTGTGTCTTCAAGGCGATTTTTTCAATTGCTCTTGAGTAACTCTCTTGATGACAGTAAATGTTATTTATTTCACCAAGCCACTTAAGAATGTTCTTTTTATTTAAATCTCTACAAAACCATTCAAAAAACCTCTGTGGCTCTAGCGGGGGCAATGTAGTCAATATAGGCAAAACACCTTTTTTCTTTAATGTATCAATAATACCATAATATGTTTCCGTAAAAAGTTTCATTGGAGTATTAGGAAAATGATCACATTCAGGATTTTCCGAAATTGCTTTCCAATTATAATCGCAGTCATTTCCTCCATAATCCATGACAATTGCATCGCATCCAATATTTTTTTCTAGCCTTTTATTAAGCAAATCACTACCTTTTGTTACTGTACATCCAAAACTAGAATAATTTTTAATTTGAATGGAATATTCCTTGCTTAATATTTCTACATCAATATTATTATTAACATAATATTTTTTGTTTTCCGGATTAATCTGTATTCCTTTTAATATGGAATCTCCAAATAATCCAATATTTATCATTTTCTCCAATGCCTTCTGTTCACTCCTTTTTTTCGCTACTATATAACGTAGTTATTATTACTACATGATACGTTAATGAGAAACATTTGTCAATCAGTTTTACATTCAGATATTTACTACTATTATTGCCCTTTTCATTTTTGATATTCAAAATATTGTTTATTGATACTAAAATACGCGAAATTGTTACCCTCCTGGAAAGAACTACTCCATTTGGATATCAATTTCGCGTAAAAACGCATTCATATAAAAATATCAACTCATATAAAAATATCAACCCTTTTCATCAAAGAGTATTGCAAATTTATTAATATGAATTTTATATTACAACTAGCCATTATATTTTTCTACATCTTCTTCTGCTGTTCCAATTCCTGAAATTCCAAAATTCTCTATAAGCACTTTTGTAACATTAGGAGATAAGAATCCTGGTAACGTTGGGCCAAGGTGAATATTTTTTACTCCAAGTGATAATAAAGCTAATAATACTATGACTGCTTTTTGTTCATACCAAGCAATATTATATACAATAGGCAGTTTATTAATATCATCTAGTTCAAACGCATCTTTTAAGGCTAGTGCAATCATAGCTAAGGAATAGGAATCATTACATTGTCCAGCGTCTAATACTCTTGGAATTCCATCTATATCTCCTAACCCTAACTTATTATAACGATACTTTGCACATCCAGCAGTTAATATTACAGTATCCTTCGGAAGCTTCCTTGCAAATTCAGTGTAATATTCTCTGGATTTCATTCTTCCATCACATCCACCCATGACATAAAACTTCTTAATTGCTCCTGATTTTACAGCTTCTACTACTTTGTCAGCTAATGCAATCACTTGGTCATGTGCGAATCCGCCTACAATAGTACCTGTTTCTATTTCATCAGGTGCTTTTAAATTCTTGGCTAATTCAATTATTTCAGAGAAATTTTTCTTTCCATTTTCATCAGCATCAATATGAATGCATCCTGGATATCCAGAAGCCCCTGATGTAAAGATTCTATTTCTTACTTCCTCACTCTTTGGTGGGACAATACAGTTAGTGGTAAATAAAATAGGTCCATGAAAGCTTTCAAATTCTCCTATTTGCTGCCACCATGAATTTCCATAATTGCCTACAAGGTTGTCATATTTTTTAAATTCAGGATAATAATGTGCTGGTAACATTTCACTATGTGTGTAAACATCCACACCAGTTCCCTTTGTTTGTTCGAGTAACTGTTCCAAATCAGTTAGGTCATGTCCAGATATTAGAATTGCCGGATTCTTTCTTACACCAATATTTACGTTCGTAATCTCTGGCTTTCCATAACGAGAAGTATTAGCATGATCAAGCAATGCCATTGCCTTCACACCGTGTTCTCCTGTCTTTATTGTCAGTGTAACCAAATCAGAGGTTGATAATGAATCATCTAGCGTAGCAGCCAATGCTTCATAGATAAATGTATAAATATCCTGGTCCTCTTTCCCAATATTATAAGCATGTTCCGTATAGGCAGCCATCCCCTTTAGTCCATAAGTAATTAGCTCTCTAAGGGACCTGCAATCTTCATTTTCAGTTGATAGCACACCAATTTCATCAGCCTTCAAGAGCATGGATTCTCTTGTATCAACCTGAAATATAGCAGCATCCCCTAGATCTTTTTCTCTTGTTTTTTCTCTTAAGCCATCTCTTAAACCCAACATTTTTTTAATTTGGTTTTCGATGGCAGTAGCATCAAAATTAGCATTTGTTATCGTAATAAATAAACTATTTATCAGTTCATAGTTTATTTTTCCTAGATCTTCGACCGGCAGATTTTTCTTTTGTACAATTTCAGAAATTCCTTTTAACGTGTAAATCAGTAAGTCTTGGAGTTTTGCAACTTCCTCCGTTTTTCCACATACACCTCTAACAGTACAACCAGTTCCTTTAGCAGTTTCTTGACATTGAAAGCAAAACATACTCATAAGATGTTTCCTCCTTTTTAATGTTCCTGTAATTATTATAAAAACCACGTCAGTTACCTTTATATAGGACTAATTTAGTGTTAGCATTGTCTACTTCCATTATACAAATCCTCAAATATTACAAGAACCGCTGAACAAGATAATCTTTACACCTTGATCAGCGGTAATTTGTTCTATTCCATAATAAAATCATATTTTCAATTAATCTTTTTCCTGTGCTGACATGAATTAATATTCTTCTCGGACACCGAATTCAGCATCTTCGACCCATTCTTCGGCATGGCTAAGTAATAATGCCATGTTATCAAGTACTTCGTAATGATTCTCTTCCTGCTTAATCAGATATTCAAACAACTCTTTCTCTGCACTTTCAATAGCTTTCGATAAATATTCCTTATAAAGATCTATGCTTTGTTTCTCATTCTCTGTAGCTGTTCTGTAGAAATCAAGCTGACTAGCAATAACTTTTCCTGGAATTTTTATATCGTCAATTCCATCAAATATGTTTTTAGCCTGTGAAAGCGTCCCCATTTCTATTAACTGGTAAGGCATTTCCTTCATCTTATCGGTTAAAATCTGTGCGTGTCTTTTTTCTTCCTCAGCAAGTGCAAGACATACCACACTCAAACTGTTGTCTTTATTGGTTTCCGCTTGCTGCCTGTAGTATTTTTCCCCGTCAAGTTCCATATCGATTGCAAATTTTAAATTATTCATAATTTAACTCCTACCTTCCTATTCTAGAAATAGCACCGGTTGCTATTGCAACTTTGTAATTAAGTCTCAAACAATATTCAACCAATATTGGCTATTTCCACATTTTAATTTCCTCATCCGTTAACACATCGACAAATGCATTCCTAAGTGTCTCTTCAGCCGAGCATGACTGTTGATAGAACCATAATTTTGCTTTCTTTTCAATCTCTTCGTCTGTACCCTCAATTTTGTCTGGATATACAGCAATCAGTTTCTTCGTATCCTTATCTCTTAATCCAATCTTTTTTACATTTTCATATTTACTCATTATTCATTCTCCTTTCGTTTAATGGCTCAGTTTTAAATTAATCAATAATGCAATTGTTTTTGCGCTATTTTTGTAATATTATATTTATTATATAACTATTGTCAGACATTATCAATGTTTGAGTTTATTTATATTAGTAGCCATACTTGTACTAGGCTTATGATACCTTTTACTTTTTAATATATGGGAAAAACAGTGTATCAGTATTTAATAGATGCCCTATGATGAATTCGTCTAACATAAATGTAAAAAATGCTGAGATTTTAATTTCTCCATTTTGATAAGCCTGTCTAAGTTCTTCTACTTTAGCAATAAGTTTCATATGAATATTCGCATGTTTTTGGTAATCTGGATATTCAATACTCTTAAGAATTCTCTCTTCATTTTGGAAATGACTAGATAAATGCTGAATTAATTGTTCTATCTGATGTGTAGATTTTTCTTTATCTAACTTTAAAAGTGACATAGAAATAAAATCATTCGAAATTGCTAAAAGTTCTTGGTGTTGTTCATCAATTTCTCCATTTCCACTGTTCCACTCCATCTTCCATTCTAGATAAGTGTTTGTGCTTCCACTCGGCAATATTAATTGATTTTCATAACTAACAACACGATTTCTACCTTCTTCTTTTGCACGATATAAAGCTGCATCAGCTCTTTCATAAAGTTTTTGAAAAGATTCATTGTTCATCCTTTGTGTAACTCCAAAACTAGCAGTGTATTTACCAACAATTGGGTCTGTATAATTTTCTATTACGTCCCGAATCTTTTCTGCCACTATAATTGCTTCATTTAAATTGGTATTCGGCATTAATAAAAGAAACTCTTCTCCTCCAAGTCTAATTAGGAAATCGGATTTTCTTATGTTTTCACTTGCCATTTTGGCAGTTTGCTTCAAAATCAAATCTCCCACTGGATGTCCCCAATTATCATTGATACGCTTAAAGAAATCTAAATCTAATATAAACACGGAAATAGGGGAATTATAACGTTCAGAACGTTCCATTTCCTCTTCAACAATTTTATCCATAAAATGTCGATTGTACAAGCCTGTTAATTCATCATTCGTAGCAAGTTTTCTCATGGATTCCTCTACTTGTTTTTGCAATGTAATATCAAACAGATTAATTAGAATCACAGCATTTCTATGATATTTACCTTTTACTGTGGAAAGTAAAAAGGATAAACTTTTCTCATCATTTACTCTTATCGCAATTTCTATATTGAAGATTTTATCTTCTGCTTTTATTTTTTCCATAATATTAATACGATCTATTGTTTCCCATTGAACACACTCTGCTAAGTTAAGTCTTTCGTGACTTTCGTTATTCATATTGACTAATCCTTCTGCCGTTTTATTCATGAGTAGTATTTGAAATGTTTCTTCATCAACAAGAATCATTGCTCCATGAATTGTTTTAAATAAATTAAGGATATTTGTGTTGCTTTCATTTATCTCTTTGAAGGCTATTAATAAGGACTTTTCCGCTGGCATAAAAATATAAATAACCTCAAATACAATTACTACTATGATAAGGAAAAACAGAATTAATTCAGTCCTATCTATGATTTCTATTTTATCGCTATCCTCCTTATCATATTGTGATACGATTTGATCCATACCTTCTAGATAAGTTTTGTCATTACTCTTAATTACTTTAATTTTTTCCAAAAGCAGACTTTTGCTGTAAACTCCGCTTTCCATCAGATCGATTATGTCATGAGCAGCACCTAGAATTGTCTGATGACTTTCGTCAATTTCAGAAAATAACATCTTAATTGTGTCACTGTTATGTTTTGTAATACCTTCTTCTAAATCACCTGTCTGTAAATTACTGTTTGATTCTTCCCAGGTATCAACTGCTGTCTTTAATTCATCAAGATATAACGTTTGTTCTTCTTCATCTTCAAACTGAGTTAATGCTAATACGTCCTTCGTAATCTTTTGACTAAGCATTCTCTGTCTTCCTGCTACATTAATAACACGTGACAGACCTTCAGCCTGCTTTATCTCATATGAAATTATTATTTGCCTAGCAAATACTAGAATCAAAATAACTATAACGGCAGGTATATAACGTCTTCTAATTCCCTGTGAAATTCTCTCATAATTGATTTCATTTTTGTCCATAATAATATATCCCCAATTCCATTTTTAGTTTATTACTTTTTATCTTAGAATAGTATCTCCTTCTATAGATGTCGGATAGTACTCGTATTTTCATTAATTATTTAAACATATTAAATTTTTCGATTTATCCTTATTCCTTAAAAGACCCTTAATCGGGAAGCAAGATTAAGGGTCATAAATTAATTATTTTAGTTTTCACCTATCATCCATACTAACATATTCTTGTTCTGTTGCAATGCTCATATATGCAGGGCGAATTATTTTATCTTTATTTATTAATTCTTCCAAGCGATGTGCACTCCATCCAACAATTCTAGCGATTGCAAAAATAGGAGTATAAAGTTCAAGGGGTATATCTAACATGCTATATACAAAACCACTATAAAAATCGACATTTGCACTAACGCCTTTATAGATATGTTTTTTTTCAGCAATTACTTGAGGTGCCAAACTTTCTATCATAGAATACAGTGAGAAATCATTCATCCTATCCTTCTCAATTGCAAGCGTTTCAACAAACTCCTTAAACACTTGTGCCCTTGGATCAGATAATGAATATACGGCATGTCCCATACCATAAATAAGTCCTTGGTTATCAAATGCTTCTTTATCTAATATCTTTTCTAAATATTGTTTGATCGCTTCCTTATTTTTATAATCTTTTACATGTTTCTTTATGTCGGTCATCATTTCAACTACTTTAATATTTGCACCACCATGTTTTGGTCCCTTTAGCGAAGATAAAGCTGCAGCAATTACCGAATAAGTATCAGAACCAGCTGATGTTACTACTCTTGTAGTAAACGTTGAGTTATTACCACCGCCATGTTCCATATGCAAAACTAATGCAATATCAAGTACCTTTGCTTCAATCTTAGTATACTTTTTATCTGGTCTTAGCATCCTAAGAATATTTTCAGCAGTAGATAACTTTTCATCAGGTTTATGAATATAAAAACTTTCTCCGCACTCATAATGATTATAGGCATGATATCCATATACTGAAAGCATAGGAAAAACACTAATAAGCTTTAAGCATTGTCTTAATACATTTTCTATATCAAGATTAGAAACTTCCTTATCGTATGAAGATAATGTCAGCACACTTTTCGTCAATGAATTCATAATATCCTTACTTGGTGCCTTCATAATAACATCTCTTGTAAAGTTGGTTGGTAAATGGCGATTGGCAACTAGGTTTTTCTTGAATTTCTCTAATTCATCATAATCTGGTTGTTTACCAAACAATAATAAATATGTTGTTTCTTCAAATCCAAATCTCTTGTTATTAATGAACCCGCTAATTAATTCATTAATGTTAAACCCTCTGTATAATAATTCTCCATGACATGGAACGCTTTTACCATCTATCTCTTCATGAGATTTAATCGTAGATATATTAGTTAAGCCACATAAAACACCTTTACCATCTTTATCTCTAAGTCCTCTTTTTACTTCGTTATCCTCAAATAATTGATTATCAATATACATATTTGTTTTACAGGTTTCCCCAAACGAATTCAAGTAAGTGGCATATTTTTCATTTTTTTTATTTTCCATTAAATTCCTCCTATGTTTCTATTTTTATATTTATTGTTTGATCATTAGTCTTCATTCATAAGTTCACTATTTATATTTTGAACAATTTTCTTTGCTATTTTCCACAAAGTTTTTTTTTCTTCTTCTGATATCCCTAAATATATTATATCTGCTAACTTTGCGCGAAGTTCCTTAATTTCATTTAAGATTGGCCGCGACTCATTTGTTAATTCTAAATGAACGCACCTTCTATCTCCTTCATCAGGTTTTCCTAATATAAATTCTCTTCTCACTAAATTTTCTGTCGCATACGAAATATGTGCCTTTGAAAAAAATCTATATTCAGCAATATCTTTTGCTGTATCATAATGTGTACTTTCTAAAAATAGCAGTATCTCTATTTCGATTTTATGCAGTCCATATTTTTCAGAGATTGTATTGTACTTTTTTTCATATATCTTTTTAAATTGTTGACCATTTATTAATATTTCAAAATCATTTGCCATTTCTATTAAGCTCCTGTTAACAGTTCAGTATTGAACAGTTCGTTATTGAACTATCATACCATGTTTTTTTATTTTGTCAAGAAATACTCGATCAACATCCTTTCATTCAATTTTCGCCTACATAATTGGTATTATATGTAACACATGAACAAGCAGAAGTTTACCAATAACGATGACACCAATAAATCCCATAATAATAGATAGAATGCAAATATTTAGACCTATATATTTCTCCATACTCGTTTCATACGATTTCTTCAATAAGATAACTGCTGGCACTAAAAGCATGACAATTATTAGTAAAAATGCATAGCCATCGACTGTCGGGAACTCTAAAGTTGCATTTCCATGGTCAATAAGTGTAATATCTTTAATTTCATCATAAATCCTTGAAACATGAATTTTTGCCTTCTCACCATTCTGCAACTTATTATAGGCAGATAAATTCATGTTCTCACTGTAAATACCGAATGATACAACTTTTGAATCTTCTGTTTTAGATATAGTGACTTCAAATGATTGTTTTGGAATGAATAAATCTAAAATCATTGTTAATGCAATGATTACGCAAATCACAGCAGCTACTCGCGATATCATAATAAGTCCCTTGGGTAACGGTGGTACATCCCCTGCCTTTTTACTACCCACTGCACCCATAACGATGGCAAATACAATACAGATTCCAAAAAAAATATTCATTCATACGCCCCCTATTATACTATAATTCAACTATATATTTGCTATTTCAATTTATAGTGGTAATATTTATTTCTATAAACTCAGCCGATATGCTATTTTTATGAGCTTTTGAATTTATAAAGTTGACTATTTCATCTTTATATTCCGTAAAAATTTTGACCATCAAATCCTCTTTTTCTTGCTTTGACAAGACACCTAAAGCAGCGTTTATCATATTGATAGGCAAATCCTCCAACCCTATTAATATGTGAGCTAATTTGCTCATTTTATCATCTTGCTTAGATAATTCCTGTAAAATACCAGGCATTTTGCTTTTAATTATCTTTTCGTAATCTAGATCATCTATTTTAACTTCAACTTTTAGCATGTTCTCTCCTCCGATTTGATTTATCTGTATGTTCTTAATTTTATTACAAATAGAATTATAAATCCATTCCTATTGGTTACATATTTTCAATATTAATATCATTTATTTCTACTGCTAAATTATTTTCACTTAAATAATTGTTGATTTCCGTAATATAATGTTCCTTCGTAAAAGATATATACTGCGTAGCTAAAGCATCTTTTAATTTGTGTGGAAACCGATTAATTATTTTAACTACCTTTTTATTTCTATTAAATTTATTTCTTTTTTTATCATTGTTCTTTTCCTTGTTATCAAACAAATTCATTATTTCATTATAATCTAAATTTTTAATTTTTATTTCAACTTTAATCATTTAATCTCCTCTTTATTATCTAACTTTTTCATTATTGCATTATTTATTTGTAATTATACAATATTTGGTTAATTCAAACAAGATGAAAAGCTGGAATTTTGATATGTCAAATTAAAGTGTAATTATGTTAAAAGGGTGGGACTCTAATATATGAGTTCCACCCTAAAGGTTTTGTTATTCAATTTAATAGAACTATATATGATGTTTTTATATCAGGATTTTTTTATATCAAGATATTTTTTATATCAAGATATCTTTCCTATCATTACTTACTCAAATTGAGGACGGAGCGTCTTTTCTGCTTTCTCCATTTATTAAAGACTCTGCAATTTTTTTAATATCTTCTTCCTCAAGACTTTCTAGATATTCGATAAATGCTGAAAGTCTTTCATATTCCTTAGCAGAAAACAATACTGCATCCGGTTGGTTGTTTTTAAAAATAAATATCTTACCAAAGTTTTCTGCTTTTTCTCTAGAGGCTTTATAATTTTTTATCATTTCAGAGTTTGAAACGATTGCTTTTGTTATAATGTTCATTTGCTATATTTATCTCCGATCATTTAATATTAATAAATTATACTTAAATCATAACTATTTGTCAATATA
>Ga0209511_1000475_pt1 | contig 41188 bp, 35 predicted proteins | sample SSSSmetaG_FD_184141 | JGI IMG/M metagenome (GOLD analysis project Ga0209511, IMG submission 184141) | Glacier valley bacterial and archeal communities from Borup Fiord, Nunavut, Canada, to study Microbial Dark Matter (Phase II) - ​SSSS... | ecosystem: Environmental > Aquatic > Freshwater > Ice >... | reverse complement strand
GGGGGGCGGGAGTGTAAAACTGTCCGCCATTGCTGGCAAGCGTCACCAAACCAACCCCATTGGCGGCCTGTATCATAAAGTGCAAGTTCTGGTAGGTCTGCCCGTTGGATAGGCTAAAGTTGGCACTATATTGACCGGGACTCCCATTGACCGGGGCTAAATCCAACGATTGCCAGGTAGTGCTGTTGTCAAAAGTATATGTCACCCACACCGCTTGCACCCCCGCGGAAACCGTCCCGGTAACGTTAGCACTAAAAGTTAGCAGGTTGTTAGCGAATATCCCCTGAATGTTGCTGAGGTCGGGGGCATTGGCCTGGGCGGCTGCGCCATTATAGTTACTATAGAACAGTCGCAGATTCAAGGCGTTATATTTCCGCAAAGTCCCGGTAGTCGAGCCAGACGCGCTGGAACGGTATTGAGCCGCCACCACACTCAGCCGAGGATTGCCGCCGTTCAAGGCATCCTGATAGTTAATACCCCAGGGTTGGGGCGGATAGAAGCCGCTCGACTGGAAACTGACCCGACTGCGGCTGTACTCGGTGGCGGAGGAGGCCGTCAGGGGGAAGATATTAGTCAGGTCGGTATAAGTCCCGCCCCGGAAGCCCACCCCCCGCAACACCAGATTATTCGCCCCGGCGTTCCGAAGCTCCAACGGTAAAATTAGGTCAATATTGTTGACCGCCACGTTATCTTTGCCCGATAGATAGGTCGTCGCAATGGTCGAGTTGTTGGTGCTGTTGGTTAGAGTCACAACATGAGTGGTCAGGGTCGGGTTCAGGGTATAATCGGTGGTCGCCAACCCCAGAGCTTACCCCGGCCCACCCGTAACAGGGGCGGGCGTTCCGGCAATCGAGGGGTCGGCAGGCGGCGGGGGAGTCAGAATCCCATAGCCGCTCAAGGGCAGGATATAGGGCGAGTCAACGGCGGTAGAGGTAATGGTCAGAGTGGCGGTACGTATTCCTACCACATTGGGGTTAAAAGTCAGGTTCAAGCTAACACTGCTATTGCCCGCCACGTTAATAGGCAGAGTCGCCCCTACCAGACTAAAGTTGCCGGAATTAGCCCCGCCCAGACTAAGGCTGCTAATGCTAAAAGCCACTTGTCCGCTATTGCTGATAGTAATACTGCTGGTTAGGCTGGTCTGTCCTACGACCTGATTGCCAAAGTCCAGGCTACTATCGCTACTGAAAATCGGGCGATTGATCGGGCCAACTATTGCCATGCCATGAGCATCACCCGCCCCTAACCCGAGTAGTTGGCTGATGCTGCCGCTCCGGGCAGGGGAAACCTGACAGGCACAGCCAGGATTGTAGTTAGGGTTGTTCTGACCGCCGTTACCAAGCTCACCGTCATTGTTATAACCCCAGCCCCAAACTGTGCCATCGCTTTTTAGAGCCAGCCCGAATTCGTCGCCACCTTCCACCAGAGTAGCCCCACGCAACCCGCTAACCGCCACTGGCACAAGGCTATCGGTATTATTGCCCCGCCCTAGCTCGGCTCGGTTATTATGACCCCAGCTATAAACCGTTCCATCATTTTTCAGGGCAAAGCCGAAGATAGAACCCACCCCAATGTCGGTTATTCCACTCAGGCTGCTATTCTGGGTCGGTGTATTGACGTTAGCGGTAGTGCCAAGCCCCAACTGTCCCTGGTCATTTTTGCCCCAGACCCATACTGACCCATCGGTTTTTGTCGCCAGAACAAAGCTATCACCAACTTTGAAGTTTTGAATTGACCCGCTAATATTAACCTGGTTTGGGCTATAGGGAATAGGGGTTGTACTACCAATGCCAAGCTGCCCACTACCATTACTCCCCCAGGCCCATAAAGTGCCATCCTGCTTGAGTGCCAGACTATTAGATCCCCCGGCGGCAATCGCTTTAACCCCGCTAAAGATCGTGTAGTCGCTGTTTAGCACCTGCACAGGCAGATTCGAGGTGACATCGTAATTATTCCCTAACTGTCCAAAATTGTTCCAGCCCCAGGCCCAGACCGTGCCATCGCTTTTCAAAGCCACAGCATGCCAAAAGCCCGCCGCTATGGCGATTACCCCGCTAATATTAACTTGAACCGGGAGATTGCTTTGGCTAGATGAGCCGTTGCCAAGTTGCCCAGTGCCATTGGCACCCCAGGCCCAAACCGAACCATCCGTGAGCAAGGCTAAACTATAATCATGACCTCCCGCCACCGCGATTACCGGGCCGGGCAGACCAGTCGGCATTACCGGGGTCGGACTCCCGATATAATTCCCGGTGCCAAGCTGCCCCTGGCTGTTGTTGCCCCAGTTTACAACACTCCCACTGATAGGGGCGGTATCCTGCCCATAACCACTGAGTGGCACAATATGAGGTGAGTCCGCTCCTGTATCGTTTATTTGAAGGCTGGCAACCCGATAGCCGCTTACGGGTGGGGCGAAGGTCAGGCTGATAACTTTGCTACTACCGGGCGCAACCGTAAAGGGAAGCGTCGGGCCAACTATCGCGAAATCCCCGGCGTTAGTCCCGCCCAAGCTGGCACTATTGACCGTCAGGCTGGCGTTCCCGGTATTGCTGATAGTTACGCTGCGGGTCAGGCTGGTGGTAGTCTTTAGCTGCCCGCCAAAATCCAGGCTTGGGGGAGTTACAGTGACAATCGGGCTACTGACCGTGCCAACTATTGCCAGGCCATGGTCGTCACCAACGCCGATACCAATCGCCTGGGTCAGGTTGTTCACTGAAACGGGCGTAATCTGACAAGTACAACCCGACAAACTAACAAGATTATTGCCTAATTGTCCACTGCCATTATAGCCCCAGGCCCAAACCGTTCCATCCCCTTTTATCGCTACCGCCGTCAAGCGACCCGCCCGGATAGCGGTTACCCCCCGTAGCCCGCTAACCTGAAGCGGGCTGGTACTGCTGGGGGTAATGCTGTGATTACCAAGCTGCCCAGAATTATTTTTACCCTAGGCCCAGACCGTCCCATCACTTTTCAGGGCCAGACTTAGCTGGTTGCCAGATACCGCCGTTATGCCAGATAAGGCGGTAATTTGAGTGGGCGTATTAACGTTAGTGGTAGTGCCGAGCCCAAGTTCGCCATTAGTATTACTACCCCATGTCCAGATTGTCCCATCGGTTTTGACCGCCATGCTATATAAATATCCGGCGGAAATCGCTTTAACCTGAGTTAAAGTTTGAACCGCTACCGGAAAGGCCGAATAACCAATAAAATTACCAATCCCAAGCTGACCCTCATTATTACGACCCCAGGCCAGCAGCGTGCCATCAGTTTTTAGAGCGAGAGTATGCTGGTCGTCCGCCGCTAGTGCCTTTATCCCGGTAAGGGGGGTAAAATCTGAATTAACTACTTGCACAGGCAGGTTTGCATAGCTAACAGAGCCATTGCCAAGCTGTCCATAATTATTACTACCCCAGCCCCAAACCGTGCCATCACTCCGCAAGGCCAACGAATAATAACGTCCCGCCGCAATAGCGATAATACCTCTGAGATTTTGGACTTGCACCGGGACATTGCTATTAGTATTATTGCCGTTGCCAAGCTCACCATCGCCGTTATAGCCCCAGGCCCAAACTGTCCCGTCGCTTAATAAAGCCACAGAGTGCCACGCCCCGCCCGCTACCATCACCACCGAGCCAGGGAGACTAACGGTAGTGGTGGGAATGGGACTCTGGGTATAATTCCCCGTGCCAAGCTGCCCATAAGCATTGAAGCCCCAAGGCTTGAACCGACCCAGTAGCTGGCAAATTATTCACACCAAAACCACTCAAGGGCAACTGGTGGGGACTATCCACCGCCGTGCTAGTCACAACCAGAGTTGCCAAACGGATGGCAAGGCTGGTCGGCTTAAAGGTAATAGTAACAGGGCTGCTATTGCCGGGAGCGATAGTTATAGGGAAACTTGGCCCGGTTATGGTAAATTCTGCCGCATTTGGCCCGCTAATAGCCGTGCTAGAAATCACCAGCGAGGAATTGCCAGAGTTGGTGATGGTAATGGTGCGGGCGGCACTGGTCTGGTTCAGAATTTGATTGCCAAAATCGAGGCTGGCATCACCAAAATTAAAAATCGGGCTGGTAACACTACCGTTTATAGTGGCTCCAAATAAATTACCGCCACTAACCCCAATACTTTGAGATATATTGCTTACCCTGGCAGGTGCTACCTGACAGGTACAACCGGGCTGGCTATTATTGCCATTGCCTAACTGCCCATAGTTGTTGTTGCCCCAGGCCCACAAAGTACCATCGGCTTTCACGGCGTAGGCGGCATCAACCCCCGTCCCAATATCATTTACGCCGCGTAGGTTATTGACCTGTACTGGCAGGTTGCTATCGGTGATAGTGCCATTGCCAAGCTGGCCGAGATTATTGTGCCCCCAACTCCAGACCGTCCCGTCATTTTTCAGGGCTAATCCGAAATCGTTACCGGCGGAAACTGCTATAATGTTGCTAAGGCCGCTAAGCTGAATGGGCGTACTGGTATTGGTGTTAGTGCCGTTGCCAAGCTGCCCATTAGTATTTAGCCCACTGGCCCAAACCGTCCCGTCATTTTTCAGGAACAGGCTAAAAAATAGCCCTGCCGCCATGCTCTTGATATTTGAGTTGATTTGAACCGGGAAATAGGCGCTGTTAATAGTGTCATTCCCAAATAGTCCATAAGAATTGTCGCCCCAGGCCCACAAAGTACCATCGCTTTTGAGAATTAGGTTAGTATAGTTATTAGACGCTACTTTAACCGCGCCCGTAAAGGGAGTAAAGTCAGCATTAAACACCTGCACCGGGATATTGCTGAAGGCTTGTCCATTACCCAAACCATAACCACCGCCGTTGCCCCAGGCCCAGACTGTGCCATCTGAGCGGATTGCCAGAGGGTGATGATAACCTGATATATCGTTAATGGCGATCACCCCGCTCAGGTTAGAGACCTGGGCTGGAGTAGAATTTGTCCCGCCGTAAGTACCGTTTCCCAACTCACCATCATTATTGTCGCCCCAGGCCCAAACTGTCCCGTTTGGCAGCAAGGCTACACTGAAATTACTATCGAAGGCCGCCGCCACTACCGGACCGGGTAGCCCCACTGTATTTGTTGGCACACTGCTACTGACATTATTGCCCGTACCTAGTTGTCCATAACCATTGTAACCCCAGGTTTGGAGAGTCCCGGTGGGAGGCAAGCTGCTGACCCCATAGCCACTCAGAGGAATTTGGGCCGGACTATCCACCGCCGTGCTAGTAACCACCAGCGAAGCGGCCCGAAAACCAGGGCTGGCGGGCGTAAAAGTGACAGTTATCGGCGCACTGTTATCGGGGTTAATGGTCAGGGGGAAGGTAGCCCCGCTTACCGCAAATTCCGCCGCATTAATCCCGCTAAAAGTCGTGCCGGAAATTACCAGAGGGGTTGGGCCGGAGTTACTAATAGATATACTTTGCCCCGCGCTGGTCTGGCTGGTGTGCTGGTTGCCAAAATCCAGACGATTAGGGCTAGGGCTAAAAACTGGTTTGTTGACCGTCCCGCCCACTGCCAGAGCATGCAAAGAGCCAGCACTAATATCTACAATCTGACTCAAACCGCTAATAACCACCGGGGCTATCTGACAATTACAATTCCCAATAGTTTGACCACCGTTGCCAAGTTGACCGTTACTGTTGTAGCCCCAGGCCCAAACCGTCCCATCCCCCTTCAAGGCCAGACTATAATCGGTAGAGGCCGCCAGTTTAGTTACACCCCGCAACCCGCTAATCTGAACTGGCACGCTGCTATTAGTAATGCTGTTGTTGCCAAGCTCGCCAGCGTTGTTACGCCCCCAGCTCCAGACCGACCCATCGGTTTTTAAGGCGAGGCTGTGACTAGCACCACCCGCAACGGCTTGCACTCCACTCAAACCGCTTACCGTAACAAAAGTGTTGCTATTGGTGGTGGTGCCGTTGCCTAGTTGTCCATAAATGTTTGCTCCGCTACTTACCACCGTGCCGTCATTTTTAACAATTAAACTAAAGCTATTCCCTGCGCTAACCGTAATGGCCGAACTGGTTATTAGGATAGGTACATTGCTGGAATTATAGTTACCACTCCCGAACTGCCCGTTGCCGTTGTCGCCCCAGGCCCAAACCGTCCCATCACTTTTGAGGGCTAAGCTAAAGAAATAACCTGCCGAGATTGCCGTAATATTAGTTAAATTAGTAACCTGCACCGGGATATTGCTGGTGGTACTCAGGCCATTGCCAAGTTGTCCACTCGTGCCTACGCCCCAGGCCCAAACCGTCCCATCCCCTTTGAGTGCCAGACTAAAATAGCTGCCCGCCGCTACCGCCGTAACGTTGGTTAGGTTGCTAACTTGCACCGGAACGCTGATTAGGGGGGAATTTGTGCCATTGCCAAGCTCGCCCTCGTTGTTATAACCCCAGGCCCTGACCACTCCCGTCGAGAGGCGGGCTACGCTGTGGTTAGTTCCACCCACTACGGCGGTTACGTTAGTCAGGTTACTGACGTTTACCGGGATGTTGCTTTGGGTGGTGCTGCCGTTGCCAAGTTGCCCATAACCGTTATAGCCCCAGGCTTGGGCGGTTCCGGCTGGAGTCAGGGCGGGCGCGGCGGCCACCGGGCGGGGCACAGCTAACCCAATCCCCAGCATAAGCAGGCTGCCCGTTATCAAGCAACCCACCGTTAGAAGTAGAAAGCGGGTCAAATTTCGCAACATCTGGCAACTTGACAGCATCATACTTTTCTCCAGCATTATTTGTATCTAAAATCTAAAATCTAAAACCGAAGATCAAGAGTCAAAAATCATTGGTCAGCAAAAAAGGGTGGTGAGGTCATAAGTCCAAACGTGGCCTATTATAATCTAATTTAACAAAAGAGCATATTGTAAGCTATGACTATTATCACTACTTATTAATAGAGGTACTTACAATACTTCTGGTGAAAGAGTTCATCATTATTTCTATGTACGGTTCTGTCAGAAACGAGAATAGCTTGGCAAGCAGGCTGAGTTTTGGTATTATTTATGGTAGTTTAGGTTGAAATGAAGTTTGCCCGATTAAGTGGAGTTTGGGAAGTAAAAATTATAACTTATAAATATGGATTTCTTAAAAACATATAATGGACAGCGATAAAGTAGTCTGTTACAATTCAGCCAAGAGTTCGTGAAATGATGAACAAACTGCTGCTTAAAATCTAACTACATCTACTGGAAATAAACATAAATTGAAGTAAAATAAGCTAATAACCGAAGCATGTTACTATAACGTGCCGAGCGTAAGTAGGGATTTGCCCTTGCCGCGTATCTGTTAGGATAATCACGGTAAAAGTTTTTTGCCACTAATTTTCCTTTCAGGTTTTGTGGGGTTATTTACTACTGAAGCTGTTTGAATAAGTTCTTGAATTTGTAATAGCCAAAGGGTAAAATAACCGAAATAAATACCCCAATCCCCAGTATCCAACGTGGCAGGCCCATTTGCTGTAATATGCCCAGGTCGTCGTTTACCACCCAGCGTTCCACAATTTTACCTTCGACAATTCGGTTTATACTCATCCCTGACATCAAACAGCTTTTACCTGTTGGTAGAATACCCCTGAAAGTTCCCTTAAAAGTTCCGGTAGCCTTCCAATTAATCGCTACTAGACCCTCATCACTGATAACCTGCTCCAATTGATATTGTAAATCTGGGAAAGCCGAATGATAAGAGGCGGCGAGTTTCTTGACCTCTATGAGGCCAACAATTGGTTTTGGGCTGTGGGTAGTGTGGTGAATAATTTCAGGCGCACAAAGTTCATCCAGTATCGCCAGATTACCTTTGTTAATTTCCTCAAAATAGCGTTGAATAAGGCGAATATTTTCCTGTTCAATATAGCTACTCGGCATATCTTTCTCCACTTCTGTTTACCATTTATACAATTCCCGTGCGGCACTGATTGCTGAGGGTTTGAACATCATAGTACCACTGGGGGCCTTATATTCGGTGTCGCCATTGAAATACCATCTAAAGAGAGCCTCACCGCCATCACCCAAACCGTTTTCTGGGCTATCATTCAGCCCCGCGATATAGCCATCCAGCGACATTGACAATCCTGTAATTACTTTTCCCACTTTTTTGCTCCTTTTCTAGTCTATACAGAAGGGCAACCATAAATATTGCCCTCCCTTTAATACCATCTGAGCTTGCGAATTATACCCAAGCCTCAATTAGCTCTTGTTGGTGAGTTTTTCTAATAGCTCGGCAAATCGCTCCATTAACTCTGTGGCCCCTTCTTCCATCCCCGAACTTAGCATGCCATCGCGGTCTTCAACTGACTGAAAAACCGAGCTGTCGGTCAGAATAGTTTTACCATCAGACTCTTCAAAAGTCACGGTGGCAAGGGCTACATGTCCAGGCATACCCTCGAATTCAAAAGTGTAAATCAACTTCTCAGGGGCTAAAATGCCGTGATACACTCCATGAAAGGCAAATTCGTTGCCATCAGCATCCTGTTCTATATAACGCCAAATACCACCGGGTTTTACCTCCATCTGGTCAACTGTTGTGGTGAGTCTTCGTGGCCCCCACCACTGCGGTATAGCCTCTGGGTCGGTGTAGGCTTTGAATACCAGTTCACGGGGGGCATCAAAAACGCGAGAAACGACGATTTCCTGTTTTCCTGGCTCAGCCACGAGGTTAAGTTTTCCCATAATAATTTCTCCTTTTTGAGCTTTTGAGTTTTCCTGCCAAACTTCAAGAGCGTGAGGCAAATCCAAAACTTGAACACTTGATAACAAGTTCCCGATTTGTCATTTGGATTGCTTATCCTTATCAGGCTGATAGGTAAGAGCAACAACCCCCGAACTGAAGGTACTGCTTTCAATCAGTTTCAGAGCTTTCGTATCCATACCATCTTTGAAAAGACGTTTTCCACTCCCCATTACAATTGGGTGAACCAGGAACCGAAACTCATCAATCAGGTCACTTTGCATCAGTGCTTGAACGAGGGTAGCACTGCCAGTAAGTTGAATATCGCCATCACCTTGTTGCTTGAGCCTGGTTATTCCTTCCAGCACATTCTCTTGGATCAGAGTTGAATTGTTCCACTCGGCCTTTTCCAGGGTGGATGAAACCACGAACTTTGGCATGCTGTTCAACTTATTCGCAATTCCAAACTCATTATTGGTTTGGAGGGGCCAATAAGCGGTGAACTCCTCATAGGTTACTCGTCCAAGCAGCATAGCACCGTACCCAAGAATTTGGGTCTGGATAGTCTCCGCTACGTCATCGCTGACGTAGGAAGGCTGCCACTTATCCGGCGATTCCATTACACCGTCCAGTGTCAGAAACTCCGATACAATTATTTTTCTCAAATTAATCTCCTTCATGTAAAGGGTTTGGCTCAAAAAGAACCTTCAAAGTTTTAAGCATAATTCTAATATACCACGAAAGTTATATGTCTTTCAAGGTATATATCTACAAAGGAATGTAAAAAGTGCCAGATTTTGGTAAAAAAGAACTACGAATTTGAAAGAGGAACAAAAGAGGAGAAATAGGTAAATAAAGGGGCGGGCTATTAACCCACCCCAAACTGTCAATGAAATAAAGTTGCCTTTAGCGATAGGCTTCGGCTTGCAGGTTGAATAGCTCGGCATACCGACCATCCAAAGCCATCAACTCCTGATGTGAACCGTTCTCAAGGATATTACCGTTCTCAATCACAAAGATGCGGTCTGCCAGCCGCACCGTACTAAAACGGTGGCTGATAAAGATGGCAGTTTTGCCTTTGGTTAGCTCCCGGAAGTTGGAGAAAACCTCATATTCGGCCTGGGCATCTAGCGAACTGGTGGGTTCATCCAGCACCAGAATCCTGGCATCCCGCATAAAGGCTCGCGCCAGAGCTATTTTTTGCCACTCCCCACCGCTTAACTGCACCCCTTCATCAAACCAGCGTCCCAGAGTAGTATCGTAGCCTTTGGGGAGTTTTCCAATAACGGCATCCGCCCCGCTTTTGTGAGCAGCATTTGCCACAAGCTCCTGATTTTCCATCTCAGCCAGTCGCCCCACCCCAATATTTTCGCGGGCACTCATAAAGTAGGTCACATAATCCTGGAAGATAACCCCCACCTGTTCCCGCAGTTCGTGCAGGTCATATTCCTTGATATTGCGCCCACCCATCAGGATTTCGCCTCCGTCCGGGTCGTAGAGCCGGGTAAGCAATTTTACCAGAGTGGTTTTGCCCGCCCCATTTCGCCCCACCAGGGCCACCGCCTCCCCTTCTTGAATAGTAAAACTGACATTCCGTAAAGCGGCTTGAGTTTCGGGGTCTTTGCCGGGATAGGTAAAGCTAACGTTGCGGAACTCAATATCCAGCCCTTTGCGATTCGTGTTACCCGTCCCGTTTCCATTCACATTCATTGGCTGGGGCTCTTTGGGCGAAGTCACGCGAGGCTGATATTCCAGAAACTCAAAGAGCGTCCCTACAAAAAGATTATTCTCGTAGGTACTGGAAATTCCGCTCAGGATGGAGTTAAAACTTTGCCCAACCTGGGCGGCCGTTTGGGTATAGAGCGTCAGACCACCCAACGAGATGCGCCCGTTGACCGCCTGTAGGGCCACATATAGATAAATTCCGGCATTCGCCACTACCGTCAGGCCGTTCCAGAAGAAGTTGGTCACATAGCGTCGTACCAGAATAAGCTTATTTTCTTCGTAAAATTTATTAGCCAGAGTGCGATATTGGTCAATAAAGAAACTACCTAGATTAAAGAGTTTTATCTCTTTGTTATACTGGTCGGTAGTCATTACATTATTGTAGTAGGTCATTTTACGCCGTTCGGGCGATTGGCGGCGCATTCGCTGATAGCCAATCCAACCATAACGCGAGTCGGCAATGAAGGCTGGTATTGGGACTAACAGTGCCACTATCGCCAACCACCATTCCAAACCCAACATCAAGAATATCATCGAGAAAAAGGTAATGATAGTCCGGCCCAGGTCAAAAGTCTGGGAAATCATCGCAACCGGGCGGAAGGTGGATTGTTCCGCCGCTTGCCGCAATTTATCGTAAAATTCCGGGTTCTCGAAGAAGGCCAAATCCAGAGTATTAGCTTTATCCAGAATCATAACCTGTATTCGATTTGAAACCCGTTCTTGCAAAAGTTGCTGTACGATATTGCTGAGAGTAGTCAACAACCGATTAATCATTTCCACCCCAAGTTGCAGCAGCACCAGGGCTACTACCGGCCCGACATCCTGGGTCTTTATAGCCGATACTACACTATCAATTACCAGTTTCGTTATCCAGATGCTAATGGCCGGGGTAAAACCGCGTATTATACTTAGTATACCCATTGCCAGAGTAAAACCAGCGTGGGTATTCCAAACCAAAGTTAGAACGCGGGGCAAGCTGGTAAAAGCCTCAAATACCTGCCTTAGCGCAAACCCTTCCTTGGTAGATTTGGGTCTTTTCCCGCCACCACCTGGGCTGGGTGGCCGCCCCCCTTCAAACATCATTACGTGTCGCTCCATTAAATCTTTCTCTCCCCCTCTATTGTTAGTCAAAGTTGTTTGTGCTTAATCTCTATTAATCCTTCGCTCATAATTTTAGGGCCAACGCCGAATTAAGTCTAGTTTGATAGACCCGGATAAACGGCTAGGTTATAGATGGAAGGATGAAGTAGGAAGGATGAAGGATCAAAAGGTTGTCGGTCATCGGTTGTCGGTTGTCGGATAAATGCGTAGGGGCGTGGTCTCCGCGCCCTTGTCAGGAATTTTGAGACAAATCAAAAACTGGCATCCGATAACTTTCGAGCTTCGACTATTGACCTTTGACTTGTTACTAACAACTGACAACCGACAACTGCTTAGGGGGTTAGGTGTGCACTACGGAAAGATTGCCAGACTGTCCAGGCCAGTTGTTTCGGGCAGCCCCGCCAACAGGTTCATATTTTGAATAGCCTGTCCCGCCGCGCCCTTCACCAGATTATCAATTACCGAAATAACTACCATCCGCCCGGTGTGAGCTTCTACCAGCGGATAGATAAAGCAATAGTTTGTGCCAAAGACCTCTTTGGTGGTGGGAGCAGTATCCACAATCCGTACAAATTCTTCGCCCGCGTAGAACTCCTGATAGTGGCGACGAATTGCCCCTTGCAAGTCAGACTGATTAGCCGCTAACCAAACCGGGTTAAGTTTGGCGGAACAGGTTGCTAACATCCCCCGCGCTACTGGTATCAAGTGGGGGGTAAACGAGACTTTGACCTCACCCTGCCCATAAACATCGCTCAAAATCTGGGTGATTTCGGGCAAATGGCGATGCCCATCCAAACCGTAGGCAGTGGCACTATCGTGTAACTCGCTAAAGTGCAGATTTTGTTTGAGGCCGCGCCCCGCCCCACTTGCGCCGGAAAGGGCGTTGATTATCACTTCTGGCTCGATAATCGCCCCTTTAGCCAGAGCGGGAGCCAGGGCTAAACTACTACAGGTGGGGTAACAGCCTGGGTTTGCTACCAAACGGGTAGTAGATTTCAAGGTCTGCCGATAAAGTTCGGTCAGGCCAAAGAAGGCTTCCGGCAGTAAATAGGCGGCGGGGTGCGGGCCGTACCACTTTTCGTAGGTTGCGCGGTCACGCAACCGAAAATCCGCCGATAAATCTATCAAGCGGGTATTGGGGGCAATTTCCAGCAGTTCCGCCACTCTTTCCGCCGAAGCGTGGTGGGGTAGGCCCATAATGATAAAGTCGGCCTCGGCGGGTCGTTCCAGCTTTTCCACTATCATCAAGCCCAACGGGGCGAGGGCAGGGAAGATTTTGCCCAGAGGTTGCCCTGCCGCGCTTCGGCCTTCCAGTTCTAAAAGCTGGACATCGGGGCGACGGGCCAGCAACCGTACCGTCTCGCTCCCGGTATAACCAGTAACGCCAATCACCGATACTTTTATCTTCATTTTGGTAGACCTAACCCCCATAGTAGTTGTCGGTTGTCAGTCGTCGGAAAAATCTAAAATGGAGAATTTTTGTAGGGGTAGACCAATGTGTCTACCCTTTTTATTTTGACCTTTGACTTCCGACCTTTGACTTCTTATATCCTGATTATTGCCCTAAATGCCTTTTGAGGAAGGCAATGGCTTTAGGCCAGGCATCACGGGCAGCATCCTCAACCCCTGCGCCGTGCGTAGGGTTAACGAAGGCATGTCCGGCGTTATAAACTATCCCTTCGTAATCCTTGCCCGCCCCTTTGTAGACATCATTAATATGTTGAATATATTCAGGTGGAGTGTAGCTATCCTGCGAACCATAAAAGGCCAGCACCGGGGCTTGCAGGTTGGCTACCGACTCAGGGGTGGGCTGGTACATAACCCCGTAAAATGGTACTGCCGCCGCAATATCCTGGCTAATTTCGGCTATTTTGAAGGTTAACAAGCCGCCCATACAAAAGCCGATTATCCCCACCTTTTTCGGCTCAACGCTTGATTGCTCTTTCAAGACGTTAATCGCGCCCTGAATTTCGCCCAACGCCCGTTCCATATTCCCCACCACTGTCATAATCAATTTTCCGGCATCGTCTGGCTCGGTAGCAACTTTGCCGTGATAGAGGTCGGGAACCAATGTTACAAATCCCTCTAACGCTAGCTTTTGGGCTATATCCTTGATATGCGGCTCCAGACCCCAATACTCCTGAATTAAAACCAGGCCGGGGTGCTGGGCATCGTCGTCGGGTCGGGCCACAAACGCTTTAGCCCCTTCCCCATTTACCTGTAGGTCAACCATCCCAGTGTGTACGACTGCCATTGTCATTCTCCTCTTTCTATTTTTAATCTATTACAATGTTACTAAGATATTGGAGCGTATTTTCCATTTCTTTGGCTGATTTTGTAAAAACTAATCTTTGCAAACGTTGTACCTGCTCTCCAATAGAATACCGTTTCTGATGCATAGCAATAATGCCAGCGTGATTTTTCCCCAGTGTCAAGAAGTCCCTATGTAGCCGACTAAAATCTTTCACATTAGAAGTGAAAATAACCCTTCCAATGGACAAAGCAAATTCAAGTTGTTCCTCGTCAGAACGCTTTGTCATTCCTTGCTCAAAAGCAGTGATCACATCCAAAGCCTCTACGACGAAGATCAGCTACAAAATCTACATCCATTGAATCTTCATCCAAATAAAGACCAAAACTCATACTGTAGTGCCTAATTCATTATTGGCAAGGCGGGCTTCTTCTGCCAATCGCTCATATAGGGCTTCTTCTTCTATTATGGCAGCGTCAATCTCTTCTTTATTGGCGTGATAATAAGCCAGGGCTGCATAAACTTCTGCCAGCGTAAGATGGGAATATTTTCTGTTAATAATTTGCTCGGCGTTATAACCCATTTGCCACCATACCGCAATATGTTGAACGGCTATTCGTGATCCGGCTATTCGGGGTCGCCCCCCCACCGTACCAGGGGTACTAACAATAAATTTATCTATCGCAACCGACATAGTTTGCCTCCTGCTACTTACGGAAACTGCTGCTATCGTCGTCCAGACTCAGGACTGCCATAAAAGCTTCCTGGGGAATTTCGACATTACCCACCATTTTCATGCGGGCCTTACCCTCTTTTTGCTTTTCCAACAGCTTGCGTTTACGGCTAATATCACCACCGTAACATTTTGCCAGCACGTTCTTCCGCATTGCACTGATAGTCTCGCGGGCAACCACTTTCGAGCCAACCGCCGCCTGAATTGGCACTTCAAACATCTGGCGAGGAATCAGGTTACGCAACTTTTGGGTAAGGGCGCGGCCTTGCTGGAAAGCCTTATCGCGGTGAGTAATTAGCGAAAGAGCATCGACCGGGGTCGCATTTACCAGAATATCCAGTTTTACCAAATCCGAGGCGCGATAGCTCCCGAAAATATAGTCCAGCGAGGCATAACCCTGTGTGCGCGACTTTAGCTGGTCGTAGAAATCCACGATAAGCTCGCCCAACGGAATATCATAATTAAGCTGCACACGGGTTTCGTCCAGATAATCCATCTTTTTGTACTCGCCGCGCCGGTTCGTGACCAGCTCCATAATCTGACCGATATAGCGGGTAGGCGCAATAATATTGATAGTCATCCAGGGTTCTTCGATTTCGGCAATTTCGCCGGGGCTGGGCATATCGCTGGGATTATCCACCAGAATAACATCGCCATTGGTTTTCAAAACGTTGTATTCCACGCTGGGGGCGGTAGCTAAAAGCTCAAGATTATACTCGCGCTCCAATCGCTGCTGAATGATTTCCATATGCAGCAGACCCAGGAAGCCTACCCGGAAACCAAAACCAAGAGCTGCCGAGGTTTCTGGCTCAAACACCAGCGAGGCATCGTTAAGTTTCAGCTTTTCCAGAGCATCGCGCAATTGGGTATATGCATCGGTCTCAATCGGGTAAAGGCCCGCAAACACCATCGGTTTGGCGGGGCGGAAACCGGGGATAGGGTCACTCACCGGGTTATCCACCGCCGTGATAGTATCCCCTACCTGACAATCGCCCACCACTTTTAGCCCGGTGGCAATATAACCTGTCTCGCCCGCTGTAATTTCAGGTAGAGGGGTCATACCGGGCCGGAAAACGCCCAATTCCAGAATGTCGGCGGTCTTGCCAGTGGACATCATTTTAAGCACATCGGTGGTTTTAGCCATGCCATCAAAAACGCGGACGTAGGCAATCACCCCTTTGTAAGCGTCATAGTGGCTATCGAAAATCAGGGCACGGAGAGGCTTGGCAGGGTCGCCCTTTGGCGCGGGGATTTTGTGAACAATCGCTTCCAGAATGTCGGGGACACCTGTGCCCATTTTTGCCGAGGCCAGAATTATTTCTTCTGCCGGAATGCCTGTAACCTTCTCGATTTCAGCGGCGACCACTTCGGGTTGGGCGGCGGGCAGGTCAATTTTGTTAATGACCGGGATAATTTCCAGCCCTTGCTCAATCGCCAGATAGAGGTTCGCCAGGGTCTGAGCCTCAATCCCTTGCGCCGCATCCACCACTAACAAAGCCCCTTCGCAAGCCGAAAGACTGCGGCTGACTTCATAAGTAAAGTCTACATGTCCGGGAGTGTCAATCAAATTAAGTTCGTAAGCCTGACCATCGTTAGCGGTGTAATGCATCTGCACCGCCCGCGCCTTGATCGTAATCCCTTTCTCGCGCTCCAAATCCATACTGTCAAGAAGCTGATTCATCATATCGCGCTTGCTAACGGTGTTGGTCACTTCCAGCAAACGGTCAGCCAGAGTAGATTTGCCATGGTCAATATGGGCAATAATACAAAAATTGCGGATAAAACGTTGCTCAATCAATTTAGTCTTGTTCCTTGCGCCCGGAAAGAACCGCCGGGAGTTTCATTGGTTCAGTTAACGCTAAAAATCGTCCCAATTATAACAGATTCAGCTCTCCTCCGATACCTTCTGGCCTTATTCAAGCCGGATTAGGCCAAGTTTGACAGTTTTTTTAGAGATATGTTAACATAGCAACAATGATGTTGTAGGATTGGCAGCCCGTAGCCAAACTTACAGCCTCAACGCTCATCAAGCAAATGGGTTTACACACAGATTCGATACGCGGTTGGTGCTAATAAACCTTAACCGGGCGTGACACTAAAGTGCGCCGAAAGTTAGTTAAAGGTTTTGGAAGGATTTGGGTTTACGGGAACATTCCTTCATGCGCCGCCAGGAGGAGTCTTTTGAAGCAAAGTCGCAATAACAACAGTACCAAAATCGTTAATTCTGTAAACAAAAATATAAAGTTACGTCTGATTTCCCTCTCTTTCCTCTTTTTTCTGCTGTTTAGCCTGACTCCCATTTTCCAACCACTTGGTTCCGCGCAAGCCGAATTGGGACTTAGCCCCGGCACTCAGGCCAGCGTTTCCGGCACGGATGGCGATGGGGTGCGGCTGCGGACTACCCCAAGCACCGATGGCGATGTTGTTAGTACCCTCGGCGAAACCTGGAAAGTGACAATTCTGGGCGGGCCAGTCAAAGATAGCAAAGGTAACAGTTTCTATAAAGTGGAATGGGCTAACCGCACAGGCTATATCATGACCCAATACCTTAGTCGGGCGGGAAGTGGCGGTTATGCTCCCGGTAGTCAGGTGCGGGTGGCGGGGACGGGCGGCGATGGGGTGCGGCTGCGTTCTCAACCAAATACTGAAGCTGGCTTGGTTACCACATTAGGCGAAAATTGGCTTACCACCGTGATGGGTGGGCCGTACAAGGATAATAGCGGCAACAGTTTTTATAAAGTGGAATGGACAGGGCGGATTGGCTATGTGGCGGCGGACTTTCTGGCCTTTGCCGGAAAGAGCGGCACTACCCAGGCCGCCATCACCACTTCCAGCCTCGCTATCGGCGGCCAAGCCAAAGTTACGGGCACGGACGGAGATGGGGTGCGGTTGCGCCAACAACCTAACGTGCTTTCACCCACCCTGTCTCTTTTGGGTGAAACCTATCTGGTAACAGTTTTGGGTGGGCCGTTCCGCGATAACGATAGCAATACCTATTACCGGGTGGAATGGACGGGTTATACTGGCTATATCAGCGCGAAATTCCTCAACTCGGCAGGTAAAACCGCGGTAGCTGGGACGGGGGGCTTTATGCGTGTGACTAATACCGATGGCGACCCGATTCGTTTCCGCAGCGGGGCAGGTCGGCAGTTCTCGGAAAATGGCTATGTCTACGAGGGTCAAGTCCTGAAATTCCTGGCAGGGCCTACCAAAGATGCCGCCGGGGTTAACTGGTATCGGGTTGAACGTAACGGCGAGGTGGGTTATGTGGATGGAACTTTCCTGGCGCGAACTAACTCCGCCACTTCCACTGCCCCGGTTGCTTCCAATCAGAAAGCCCCCGTTCAGGTCGCCAAGCCTATTCCAGTTCCCGCCAGCAACGGGCCTTTGGGTCAGCGCATTGCCGATTTCGCCCGCCAGTTTGTGGGTTATCGTTATACCTGGGCGGGCACTAGCCCAACCACTGGCTTTGATTGCTCCGGCTTTATCTATTATATTCTGGGACAGGTGGCTGGTATTTCTACCGGGCACACCGTCGAGGCTGACATGACAATTGGGGCCGCCGTCCCCCTGGATGCGATGCAACCCGGCGATATTCTGATTTTCGCTAACACCTACAAAGCCGGGCCGTCCCATAGTGGTATTTACCTCGGCGGTGGGCGGTTTGTACATGCCGAAAGCGAAAGTTCGGGCGTTAGTATTGACAATACCAGCGACTCCTACTACGCTTCCCGCCTGATTGCCGCCCGTCGCCCCGGAGTTTAACCATGTAGGGGTGGTTCGTGAACCGCCCTGCCAAACAAGAAAATGTTATAATATAGGGGCGCACCTGCTGGTTCGCCCTTTTTTAGATCAGTAAATATTTTGGGTTATATTTATGTCAAGTTAGTGAAAGTTCTGGCCTTTAATAGTTGGAGGTTTAGTTATTATCGGGGTGGTAATAGCTGTTTTGGTATTCAACAACCCTTAAAATTCTGATAACTGTGCGGAATAGGCAGGTTGTAGATCAATCAACATTAGGCCAGGAGGCAGCTAAGAAGTTAGAGTGTAATTATTTCAGAAAGTCCTATTAATGAAACTAATCCATATCGCTCAAGAAAAGGATTATAAAAATGAATTCAGATATGAAGGCGATTGTATGCACAAAATACGGATCACCGGATGTTCTTCAGCTCAAAGAGGTAGAAAAACCTAGCCCCAAGGACAATGAAGTAATGATAAGAATATATGCAGCAACAGTAACCCCATCGGACTGCGCCTTCCGAAAGGCTGACCCATTTATTGTCAGATTTCTTTACGGTCTCAGAAGACCAAAATTTGCTATTCTAGGGGTTGAACTATCCGGGGAAATTGAGGCAGTTGGCAAAGATGTAAAACTATTCAAAAAGGGTGATCAGGTTTTTGGTATGAGTGCAGCTACCTTTGGTGGTTATGCCGAGTATAAATGTTTGCCAGAAGACAAACCGCTGGCAATAAAACCGACCAATACGACCTATGAAGAAGCCGTCGCCGTCTGTGATGGAGCAACAACCGCATTGACCTTCCTGAGAGATAAGGCCCATCTTCAGCGCGGACAAAAAATACTGATCAATGGCGCTTCTGGCGCAGTAGGTATTTATGCAGTACAACTTGCCAGGTACTTTGGGGCGGAAGTTACCGGGGTTTGCAGTACCACGAATTTAGAATTAGTGAAATCTCTAGCAGCCGATAAGGTAATTGATTACACTAAGGAGGATTTTACTAAAAGCGGTCAGGCATACGATGTTATTTTTGACGCAGTAGGCAAGAGTTCATTTTCACGTTGTAAAGGTTCGCTAACGCAAAAAGGTGTTTATCTTTCAACGGTCCCTAAGCTGGCAATTATTTTTCAAATGTTATGGACTTCAAAGATCGGCAGCAAAAAAGCAATATTTGCGGCCACCGGCCTAAACCAAAGTAAAGAAAATCTAATTTTCCTCAAAGAGCTGGTTGAGGCGGGAAAGATAAAATCGGTCATTGATAGACGCTATTCGTTGGAACAAGTTGCCGAGGCTCACCGATATGTCGAACAAGGGCACAAAAAGGGAAATGTCGTCATTACGGTAGACCAAAACACCAAAATCTGATAAGGGTTGAGTTCGATAGTAACGATGACTATCCTAGTTTAATTGCCCTCCACCCTTCAAACGTTTCCGACCTTGATTACAGAATAAGTGTATATAGTTTTGAATTATTAACCTAGAGTTTTGGAGATAAAATGAACTGGCAATTGCCGAATGTGACCATTGGAATATTGGGTGGCGGGCAACTAGCCCGAATGTCGGCGGAAGCAGCCAGCCGTTTGGGTTTCCGGGTGGCGGTGCTGGAAGCGGAGGAAGGCAGTCCGGCGGGGCAAATTTCGGCTTACGAGTTTGTGGGACACTGGGATGACCCCGAACTGCTGAGTCGCTTTGCCAAAACCTGTGACGTTATCACCCTCGAAAACGAATTTGTGGATGCCCGAATATTGCGGGGACTAGAGGCAGGTGGTCGCCCGGTCTACCCCAACGCCCTGACCCTGGCCCTGGTGCAGGACAAAGCTCGCCAGAAACAGACGCTAGAATCGGCAGGGTTGCCCGTCCCAGCTTTTGCGCCGGTCAGCACTGCCCGCGATATTGAGCAATTTGCGGCGGAATTTGGTTGGCCTTTGATTTTGAAAGCCCGACGCAACGGCTACGACGGGCGCGGAAATTATCAACTAAATGACTTGCTGGATATTGGCGAAGGCTTTCAACGGCTCGGCGCACCTGAGCGCGAACTAATGGTCGAGCAGTTTGTTCCTTTTACCAAAGAGTTGGCCTTGATGGTAACACGGGGACAGGATGGCAGCACCGTCCTTTACCCGGTGGTTGAGACCATCCAGAAGCACCACATCTGCCATACCGTCACCGCCCCCGCCGAGATTACCCCAGGAATTGCCAGCCGCGCCGTCGAAATAGGCAAACACGCGATTGAAGCCATAGATGGCGTTGGGATTTTTGGGGTGGAATTGTTTTTGACCGAAAGTGGCGAGATTTTGATTAACGAACTCGCTCCCCGCCCCCATAATAGCGGGCATTACACCATCGAAGCCTGTGCTACTTCGCAGTTTGAAAACCACTTACGGGCGGTGCTGGGTTTGCCGCTTGGCTCAACTGAACTTATCGCCCCCGCCGCAATGGTCAACCTTTTAGGCACAAATCAAGGCCCAGCCCTGGCGAAAGGGATGGAAAAGGCAATGGCGGTAGTGGGTGCGAATATTCATCTATACGGTAAGCGCGAGTCCCGCCCCGGACGTAAATTAGGCCATATTACTGCCCTTGCCCCCGGTGGTAGTGCCGCCGATGCTTTGAGAATCGCCCAGGAAGCGGCAAGCTTTATTGAGTTTTGAGGTCTTTCTTTTCATGATATAATCGGGATAGCTTGAATTGTGTAAGGAATAGAAATTTCCAAGAAAAGAAAAATGCAGCCTCCTGAAAATCCCAAACCACCAAAACCCAGCGCAACCGTGATGGTCGTCCGACCTTTGCCTGAAAACCAGGCCGGAATGGAAGTTTTTATGTTGCGGCGCAGCTCTCGCAGCAAATTTCTGCCCGACCGTTATGTTTTCCCCGGTGGTGGCCTTGAAACCCACGACTCCGAACCCTCAGCAATAGCCCGACTTTATAAAATGCCCGAAAGGTTGATAGATAAATCGTCCTACTTCCGCGACCTGCCGCACGAAGGGGCTTACGAAGATGTTGAGTCTTTAACCGCAGAGCAAGAATCAGGCTTATTTGTAGCCACTTTCCGGGAGTTGTTTGAGGAGGCCGGGGTGTTGCTGGCGGTGGAGGAGGGTTCGCTCCAACCTTACCATGTTCAGGAAACCGAAGCGCGTTTACAAGAGTTTGCCACTTTTCGTAAGGCTCTGCATGCGGGCGAAATTACCTTTACCCAGATACTAGAGCAAAATAAACTACTGCTGGATGTCAGCCGCCTGACCTATTATTCGCACTGGATTACCCCGTCGGTTGAGCCAATCCGCTACGATACCCGCTTCTTTCTGGCGGTGGCCCGACCTGACCAGATTGCCGAATCTGATTACAAAGAAACTACCGATGGGCTCTGGATTAACCCGCAAGAGGCTCTTGACCGCTATCAGGCTAAAACTTTTAACCTGATTTACCCCACTATTCTCCATTTATTACGTCTGGCTGCCCAGCCAACCATTGAAGCTTTGCTGATAGCCGCCCAAACCAAAACAATCATCCCGGTTTCGCCCTTGGTCGAACAGATTGACGGGAGTTTGAATTTCCAACTGGCCGACGATGTTGCCGAACGCTGGTAAGTATGGGTTGTTAATGACCATTTAACCATTGATTAAAATCTTATTAATAAAAAAATGGTACTCTAGGAAAGCAATTGTCTATTTTTGGTTGCTCAAATGATTACCAATAAACGATTTTGAATTTGGATTCTAGCAACGACCCTATTATGGGGTCGAAAGGAGAGAGAAACTTGAAGCTTTACAAACGTTTTGCTGCTTTGGTAGCTCTGGTGCTACTGGCGGCAATGATTGCGGCTTGCGGTGACCCTACTGCGACCACCGCCCCGGCGACTACTACGGCGGCTCCTGCTACCACAACTGCCGCCGTTGCGACTACTGCGGCTGCCGCCCCGGTTGAACTGACTTTCTACTTCCCAACGGCGGTAGACGGCCCCATTAAGACAACTTTCCAGGGCTATGCCGATGCGTTTACTAAGGCTAATCCTAACATCAAGGTTAATACCGTCTTCGCTGGTACTTATACCGATGTTTTGAAGAAAATCCAAACTGAGGTTAAGGGTGGTGGTGCCACCGCCGATGTAGCGATTTTGCTCAGTACCGATATTTATACTTTAGCCGACAACGATCTGGTTATCCCGATGGACGACCTGGTTAAAGCCGACAAAGATGGTAGTGCCTGGTTAAGCGATTTCTACCCGGCCTTTATGCAAAACAGTATGGCGTTAGGCAAAACCTGGGGTATTCCGTTCCAGAGAAGCACCCCGGTTTTATTCTACAACAAAGACCTGTTCAAAGAAGCTGGCCTAAACCCAGACAAAGCTCCCCAGACTTTCAAGGAAATGGCCGAGGATGCCCAGAAGTTAACCAAAGCCGATGGCTCACGCTGGGGTATCAAGATTCCTTCGGACGGCTTCCCTTACTGGTTATATCAGGGTTTTGCGATTTCCAACGGTCAGAACGTAGTAGCTGACGCTGGTAACAAAGTTTTCTTTAACACTCCCGCCGCTTTGCAAGGTTTGAAGGATTTCCAGAGCCTTATCACCGATTACAAAGCGATGCCCAAAGGCGTTATCGTTTGGGGTGACACTCCCAAAGATTTCATTTCTGGCAACGCCGCGATGATTTATCACACCACTGGTAGCTTGACTAGCATCTTGAGTCAGGCTAAATTTGATGTAGGGGTAGGTTTCTTGCCTGCCGGGTCAAAGGGTTTTGGCGCACCAACTGGTGGTGGCAATCTTTATATTATGAAGAGTAGCTCCGCCGCCAAACAACAGGCCGCCTACAAGTATATCAAGTTCCTTACTGAGCCGGAACGCTTGGCGGACTGGACTAAAGTAACTGGCTATGTTGCCCCCCGCAAAGCCGCCTGGGAAACTGATACTCTTAAAACTTTGCTCAAAGACAAGCCGCAATATGGCGTAGCCCGCGACCAGTTGCAGTATGCCGCCAAAGAACTGACCTCACACGAAGGGGCTCAGATTCAGGCGATTTTGGGTAAAGCCGTCCAATCGGTTATCACTGGCGACAAGGATGCTCAAAAGGCTCTCGACGACGCTCAGAAAGAAGCCGAGAAGATTTTGGCCGATTACAAAGAGTAACCCAACCCCCTAGCCCCCTTCCCTGAATCAGGGAAGGGGGAATAATCCTGGATGTTGACCTCTATTGTAAAAACTACCAGCGAGAAAACATGAGTAATTCGACGATAGTACCGCCAACCACCGATGTTCCGCCAGACTCAAAACTCAAAACTCAAAACTCAAAACTCGCTGTTCTGGGTGGTTCTATCTTCCCCTATCTTTTGATTTTGCCAACCTTTATCTTTATCGCCGCCTTTACTTTTTGGCCGACAATTTACGCCGCTATCCAGAGCACTATCAGGCAGCCCCGCACTGTGCGCCAACAGGCCGAGTTTGTGGGTCTGAAGAATTACTTTGACCTATTTGACGAAAATACCGTGATTGGTCAGGCCGACAACTTCCCCCGGATTTTCGCTAATACAATTGTTTTTGTGGCGGTTACAGTCCCGGTTTGTTTAATTCTCTCGTTTTTATTGGCTTTATTGCTAAACCAGAAGCTACGAGCTACCGCGCTTTATCGCACAGGTATATTTTACCCGGTATTGCTGCCCCTGATTAGTGCTGCCAGTGTGTGGGCCTTCTTCTTTGCCGATAATTTTGGCTTGCTGAACACTTTGTTGCGGACTATTGGGGTATCGCCGCTGGGTTGGACGCGCGACCCAAATCTGGCTTTATTTTCTATTATGCTGGTGGTCATTTGGAAGCAGACCGGCTTTTATATGATTTTCTACCTATCGGCAATGCAAAACCTGCCAAGCGACATTTATGAGGCTGCTGCCCTGGACGGTGCGAATGCTATCCAACGGATGTTGCGCCTGACCGTGCCCCTCCTGAATGGCACGACCCTTTTTGTGCTGGTAATTGCGGGGGTAGCCCATTTCCAGACCGCCGACCCGCTCTACGTTTTGGGGCAAGGGCAACCCAACAACCGTAGCAACCTGATACTTTATTATATTTTCCAGCGTTACGACGAGCCCAAAGACCTGGGCTACGTCTACGCCATGACGATTTTGTTGCTAGGGTTGCTATTGCTTTTCACTATCGCCAATTTCCTGTTCCTGGAGCGGAGGGGCAATTATGAAGAATGATGCTATGATTATGAACCGCAAGCGTTTCAGGTGGGATAAACTTGGGCTTAATATCGTGCTGGCGATTGTCAGTATAATCTGGTTAGCCCCATTGATTATGACCATTTTGTTGAGCGTCCGTCCTAAGAAAGACTCGATTGGCACGGGCAATATCTTTTTTGGGAGCGGTTTTACTCTCGACAATTTTCAAGGGGCTTTTGATGCGGTTCCCTGGGGTACTTATTACGTAACCACCCTGCTTTTTGTGTTTGGCTTGTTGTTTATCCAGATTGTAACTATCACCCTGGCGGGCTATGCTTTTGCCCGGTTGAAATTTTTCGGGCGGGATTTTATTTTTCTGCTGATGCTAATCCAGATTATGATTCCTTCCTCGGTGTTATTAATCCCGAACTTTACCACCGTGCGCTCCCTCAACCTCTACGATACCAAAATCGCCCTGATGCTGCCCTATATTGGCTCGGCTTTTGGCACCTTCCTGATGCGCCAGACCTTCCGCCAGATTCCCCGCGACCTGGAGGATGCCGCTAAAATTGATGGCTGTAACTGGCTGGGTCTACTACAAAATGTCTATATTCCGTCCTCAACCTCGGCTTATATCGCTTTTGCCCTGGCTTCGGTCAGTGCCCACTGGAACGAATTCCTCTGGCCGCTTATTATCACCACCAGCGACGATAACCGGGTTTTGACGGTTGGCCTTTCCCAAATCGTGCGTACCAGCGAGGTTGGGGCGCAATATGGACAAATAAGTGCCGGAACGCTAATCGTGGTCGCGCCCCTGCTGCTTCTTTTCCTGATTTTCCAACGCCAGTTTATCAACAGCTTCTTGCGAAGTGGGTTAAAATAAATAACCAGTAACGAGTAAAAAGTAGGGGCGTGGTCTCCGCGCCCTTGCCAGAAAATTTGAATTTGACCTAAAACCCAATTACCTGATAGCTTCATCAACAACCAACAACCAATAACTAACAACTACTAACCATGAACAAAAAAACCGCAATGTATGTTGGCACTTGCTTGCTAACGATTGAGATTCCAGAAGCCGCCTCCCTCAAGGATAAACGGAGTGTAGTTAAATCTATTGTAGAGCGGGCCAAACGCGAGTTGCACTTGAGTGTGGCGGAGGTGGGTTTGCTGGACGAATGGGACACCGCCCAGATTGGTCTGGCCTATGTCAGCAACAGCGTGGCCCACGCCGATGAGGTTATCGCCAAAGCCGTCAACTGGATTGAGGACAACCTGCACGATGGTATCCTCGGCGACTATCAGACTCAGGTGGTAAGGGTTTTTTAGGGGTTGAACCCCTGATAAGATATTTGCCGAATTAAATATACATTTTACTTGCCATCTTGTATTATAAAATTCTGTGGTTCTATAAAACGCTAAGAGGAAAGGATGAAAACTATGAGCAAACAATTAACCTGCCGCGACTTGGGGATGGACTGCGACTATGTAGTTAAAGGTGAAAATCGAGAAGATGTGATGAAGGGTGCTATGGAACACGCCACTGAGGTTCATCCCGAAATGCTTGCTACTATTACAACTCCTGAGCAAATGGAACAAATGCAGGGGTTGGTTGAGAGCAAAATTATGGACGCTCCCGCCTCCCAGGAATAATTTCAGAGTCAAGCCGGGGCTAACCACCCCGGCCTTGAGTAAATACACCTCTTAACTATTCATCTTCAGCATCAGCATCTTCGGGGCAACAGCGATATTCCTGAGCTTTGTCCAACAACTCAATCTTGCGGGCTAACAGCTTGTTCTCAAGCCGTTTGCGCTCCAGGTCTATTTGCATTTCCTCTTGCAATTCTGGCTCACAGATATTGCAATCGTCCAGACAACCCTTGACCAGCACACCGGGCGTGGGCAAGGAAGATTGAATCTCAAACGAGAATTTGCGCTGAGCTTCGGGCGCAACCACACCGCCAACCCTGTCCAGTAGCCCGGCCTTAACCAGATTCTGGTCAATTTGGCCTAGAGCCTGTTGGCGCAAAGCCGCCGACAGGGGTGCGGTATCGGTGAAAGTAGCACCCCTGAAACCAACCGCCAGATTACCGACATTAGCCCGCCGCAAGCCGGAAACATCCACAAAGCGGGCCTGTTCCTGCACACTGGTGCGACCAATCGCCTCAACCTCAAGCCGTTGTTTGTCGGTTGCCAGCACCGCGTTCGGGATAACGCCTACCTCACCCTTTGAAACAAAAGAGTTAATCGCCACCCGAGTGTCAGCCGCCTGGTCAATCACCCGCCGCTCAATAGACTCAAGTGTAACTTTAATGGTCTGGGTCTTGTTGATGCGGTAGAAGAAAAATGTAACCGCGTGGCACTTGTTAGGGTTGGCAAACTGGCGGGAAGCTGACTCGAAATGATCTTCGGTTTCGCCCTCGGAGTGACTGCGGGTTTGCACCTCGCCAATCGAAACGGTACTGGAAGCCCGCGACCCCATTTCCGAACGATGGTGCGAAGATTTAGCGTGCTGCGACAGTTCCCGCAAGAAATCGCTGCTCGACTCGGCGCTAAACGAGCCACCCACATCCACCGATGGCCCACTAAAGATACTTTCAAGCAAACCGCTCGTGCCCCCGTGACCCTCGCTAGAACCTTTGGATTTGTTGCTGGAATGAGCCTCATCCCGAATTGACAGGTCGGACATAAAATCGCTATAGCTGGACATGTAGAAATGTTCTTCGGAGGTCTGCTCGTTGCGATAGCTCACTTTGGTGGCACTATCGAAGCTAAAGCGGGTACGGCGGTCGCTGGTGAAAAGTTTTACTTTTTCACCCGGCATAAGGGTATTGCTGTAAACAATATCGCCCAGAGTCATCGGGCCAGAGCAACGCTCGATAGTAACGTGCATGATGACCTCCACCGGAACTACCCGGCGTTGGTTTGCCACACCCACAATCGCGTTGTGAATTAGGCGATAATGAAAATCGAGTTTGTCACAAACCTGGCCGGGGGCGAGGTCGGGGCAACAGGGCACGACGGCCTGATCTTTTTCATCCATAATGAAGTCTCCTTTGTTAATAGGCTGCTGATACAAGCTAAAATTATGGGCTTTCCGGGATGAGGGGCGGACAAGAAGGTTTGTTTAAGAAAACGAGGTTAGAAAGAAGTAAAACCCTGGCGAGAAAGAAAGTCCCAAGTTTTATTAACGAAGGTTGAAGAATTTTTAGCGAAAAGGCTAAAAGAATAGTAGGGATAATTTTACAAATACCTCTGGCTTATGCTAAGATACCTGGCGGTGGCGGATGTTTGAAATGAAACGGAAAGGAGGGCCCAAAACAATGTCATTCACTAGATTGCTCTTAAAACAGGTACGCCTCTATAAGGCTGTGCTTAGGCATTATCCAGAGCAAATCTAACATTTCCCGATTAGAAAAACTTCTGTTAGAGTCCCCTCTGGATAATCTTCTCCAGTTACTTTGATTCCCTTTTCTTCTCTAAGTATCAGTTGAATAAGCGTGCCTGACGACCTTGTGACTTGAGGTGGTATTTGTTGTGCCGCCCGCGCACGAGTTATTAGACCTGTCAGGTATAAGACATTATGATATTGAGGAGATACTTTGTGAGTTCTCGAAGCAAGAAATTCTTATCTTATTACAAGCCCTATCTAGGGTTGCTGGCGGTAGACCTGATCTGCGCCTTTGTGGTGGCGGCTACTACCTTGCTATTCCCGTTATTAACCAGCTACATCACCAAAAATCTATTAGCCAATCCCAAACCCGATGCCCTAAACCAAATTTACCTGATAGGGTTGGTTATGCTGGGGCTGGTGGGTATTCATGTGGGCTGCAACATGTTTGTGGATTTTCAGGGGCATATGATGGGGGCGAAGATCGAAGGGGACATGCGGCGCGAATTATTTGAGCATTATCAAAAACTATCCTTTAGTTTTTATGATGAGCAAAAGACCGGGCAGCTAATGACTCGTATCACCAATGATACCCTGTCACTAGCGGAACTCTATCATCACGGGCCGGAAGACCTTTTTATTGTCCTGATAAAGTTTACAGGGGCGTTCATCATCCTGATTAACCTCAACCTTGAGCTTTCCCTGATTATCTTTCTCTTTTTGCCCATCATGGCGGCCTATGCCTTTTATTTTAACAAGCGGATGAACCGGGCATTAAGAATCAGTAAGGATAGAGTTGGCGACATCAATGCTCAGGTAGAAGACACCCTGGCAGGGGTTAGGGTGGTAAAATCTTTTACCAATGAAGGTATTGAATACCAAAAGTTTGTCCACCAAAACCAGCGTTTTCTGGATAGTCGAAGTGACGGTTATAAGAGTGAAGCCTACTTTGATGCTGGGATGATTGGTTTCACCCAACTGATTAGCATTGCGGTTATCATCTTTGGTGCCATTGGAATTGCCAGGGCTTCGCTGGATTTAGCCGATTTAGTGACATATTTGCTATGTGTCAGCATCCTGATTGACCCCATTCAGCGATTAATTAATTTCGCCCGCCTCTTTCAGGAAGGAATTACCGGGTTCAGTCGAGTTATGGATATTTTAGAAGTGCAGCCAGATAGTCAGGACTCACCTGATGCCAGCGAAATTAGCGGCGTACAGGGAAGGCTGGAGCTCAGGAACGTAAGCTTCAAATATAAGGAAGATTACGACCATGTGCTAAAAAACATGTCGCTTGAAATAAAAGCTGGCGAATATGTGGCTTTGGTAGGTTATTCGGGGGTCGGCAAAACTACCCTCTGTTCCTTAATTCCCCGCTTTTATGAGGTAAGCGAGGGGGAAATATTGCTGGATGGCCGGAGTATCCGGGATATTACCCTGCGCTCATTAAGAAGTCATATCGGGGTTGTCCAACAAGAAGTCTACCTGTTTGCCGGGACAGTGGCGGACAATATTCGCTATGGCAAACTGGAGGCCAGCCTGGAAGAAATTGTCGAAGCCGCCAAAAAAGCCAATGCTCACGATTTTATCATGGCCTTGCCCAACGGCTACGATACCGATATTGGGCAGCGCGGGGTGAAATTATCAGGGGGACAGAAGCAAAGGTTGAGTATTGCCCGCGTTTTCCTGAAAAATCCGCCCGTTATTATCTTTGATGAGGCCACCAGTGCGTTAGATAATGAAAGCGAAAAGGCGGTGCAAGCCTCGTTGGAGCGGTTGACTAACCACCGTACCGCCCTGGTGATCGCTCATCGTTTGTCCACCGTCCGCAACGCCCAGCGAATTGTGGTATTGACCGATAACGGGATTGAGGAGCAAGGCACGCACGAGGAGTTAATCTCCCTGAGCGGTATCTACGCCAGTTTATACAACACCCAGGTAGCGGTATAAATCATGCCAAAAATTGGGCTTGACAAGCCCCTTGATATATGTTAGATTTCTAGCGGTAAGTGTTAAAACACTGTAACCTACCTGCCAAAGATTGGAGTAAGCCATTATGGCTAAGAAAACCAAGATTATTCCCGAAATAAAGTTAGAGAAACCCAAGAAAAAGGGCGGTTTTATCCGCTTCCTCCTTATACTCGTAATCCTTGCCCTCCTCGTAACGCTTGTACGCAGGGGCATAGTTGGTTCGGGGGAGAAAAAGGGCAGCTAAAAAAGCCCAGCAGGACTAAGTCAGAAGCCTCCCCCAACCAGGGAGGTTTTTTCGTAAGTAGCAGGTTTGTTACTAACAACAGGTAATTACAAAACAGCTAGAATTCAAGACATTTTGAGATTTGAGAAAGGAAGCTAAATCAATGTACCGAATGTACGAACCAATGGAGGCTAACCAACAAACGGTTAGAACAACCTCCTACCCGCAGTGTCAGGTCGCTACTTTTAATTCCCGCTCCCAAAATCCCCTCCTCAACCCCCTTATTATTGCCCTCATTATTAGTCTTATTAGTCTTATTAACCTTCTGCTTGTACTTAGCCCGCTTGGTCTCTAGGGTTTTAAGAAGTTAGCAACTTCGCTAGAGAGCCAAGCGGTAACAGTTTTAGCACCTTTCTCAAATGTATCCTGCCTAGTTTCCCGGTTGCAAAGACGCGCCCGAAAACTCCCATAAAAAGCTTTTTTAACCCAAACGTTTAAACTAAACGGTCAGGGACAGGTTTAACGGAACTTATTAATTCTTTGGTCAAGCGCAACGTCGCGCCAGGGTTTTTTATTACGTTAAAGTAAAAACCATTAGTTATGTAAACTAATGGCTTGAGGAGGAGATAAAAGTATGGCTACCGCAGTCGCCCAACAACAGGCTGACCTACGCTTTACCCAGCGCGAATTAGACGGGGCGCGGATTTTGTGCGAATGTTTAATTGCCGAGGGCGTTCAACATATATTTGGCTATCCGGGTGGGGTATTGCTGCCGCTATATCACGTATTTAGCGAATATCCCGAAATCCGTCACATCCTGGTGCGTCACGAACAGGCCGCCGCTCACGCCGCCGATGGTTATGCCCGCGCTACTAACAAAGTTGGGGTTTGCCTGGGCACAAGTGGCCCCGGCGCAACCAATCTGGTAACAGGGATTGCCACAGCCATGATGGACAGCGCCCCCATAGTAGCCCTGACCGGACAGGTAGCCCGCCCGATGATTGGGCGTGATAGCTTTCAGGAAACCGACATTACGGGTATTACCCTGCCAATTACCAAACATAACTGGCTAGTGATGGATACCAAAGATTTGGCGATGACCATTAAAAAAGCCTTTCACCTGTCTCGTACTGGTCGCCCCGGCCCAACCCTGGTGGATATTCCAAAAGATGTATTTCAGAGCAAAACCCAATTCGATGGCTACCCCACCGAAGTAAAAATGCGCGGCTATAACCCAACCACCTTTGGGCACGCCCGACAGATTAAACAGGCCGCCAAGCTGATTAATGAAGCCAAACGCCCGGTAATTCTGTCGGGGCATGGCGTTAACGTCTCGGATGCCTACGCTGAACTAATGGAACTGGCTGAAAAGGCTGAAATCCCGGTGATTAATACTTTGCAGGGTTTGAGCAGCTTCCCCACCGCCCATCCTCTGAGCCTGGGGATGCCGGGAATGCACGGGAATCTGCATGCCAACCACGCCATCAACTCCTCGGATGTGTTGATTGCCATCGGGATGCGCTTTGATGACCGGGTAACTGGCAACCTGAAAACTTTTGCCCGCACCTCCAAAATTATCCACATTGATATTGACCCGGCGGAAATCGGCAAGAATGTTCCCGCCAATGTGCCGATTGTGGGCGATGTCAAGCGCGTGCTGCAAGTGTTAAACGTGCATGTGCAGCCCGCCAAGCACCCCGAATGGCTGGAACAAATTGCCCAGTGGCACGAAAAAGATATAGTGCGACGGGCTAATGAAATGGCTCGTTTAGGTGTTCTGCCACCCCAATATATTATCCAGCAGATGGGCGAAACACTGGGCGGCGAGGCGGTTATCAGCGTGGACGTTGGGCAGCACCAGATGTGGGTCGCCCAGCACTATAACTTCACCAAAGCTAACTCCTTCATCAGCAGTGGCGGTCTGGGAACAATGGGCTTTGGTCTGCCAAGCGCGATGGGCATCAAAGTGGCATTGGGCGAAAGCGTGCCAGTCTGGACGGTCAGTGGTGACGGCGGCTTCCAGATGAATAGCCAGGAATTGGCGACCTGTGTCCAGGAAAAAATCAATGTGAAAATCGCTATCTTCAACAATGGGGTGTTGGGGATGATTCGTCAGTGGCAGCAGGTTTTCTATGATGGTCGCTTCCACAGCACCCCCATCATTGGCCCGGATTATGTAAAGTTAGCGGAAGCTTACGGTGTACGAGCTTTCAGAGTAACCGAACGCGAGGAAGTAGCCCAGGTAATTCAGGAGGCTAACGACCATCCAGGCCCGGCCCTGATAGATTTTATTATCCCGGAAGCCGAACACGTTTTACCAATGGTGCCTCCCGGTGGCTCTAACCTGGATGCCTTAACGGAAGTCTAACCCTAAGTAACGGTACAAACCTAACCCCCTAACCCCCTTCCCTAAAGTGGAAGGGGGAACAGAATTTTTAACTTGTTACTCGTTACTCGTTACTAACCAAAGGATTTTGAAAATGCCGGATACCCAAAAACAAAAACATACCCTGATAGTGCTGCTGGAGGATGAGCCAGGAGCCTTGAACCGGGTAGTCAGTATGTTCCGCCGCCGCAGCTTTAATATTGAGAGCCTGAGCGTGGGCCATACCGAGGAACAAAACCTGAGCCGAATGACGCTGACCACCCTGGGCGAAGACGATGAGGTTGAGCAATTGGTCAAGCAGCTTTACAAGGTTCTGGAAGTTATCAAAGTTACCGACGTGACCAGCGAGCGCAGTTTGATTCGCGAAATGGCTCTAATCAAGGTGACTGCCGACAAACCCGAAAGTCGCGCTGAGATTATGCAGTTTGCCGAAATTTTCAAGGCGCGGGTTTTGGATGTCGCCACCGATAGCATTACCATCGAAACGACTGGCCCAGAAGACGAAGTGGAGCGACTGTTCGCCCTGCTACGCCGGTTCGGGATTAAGGAAAGCGTCCGAACGGGAAGCGTTGCAATGTTGCGCGGTTCGCTGGCAGTCGGCGCGATTTAACTCAATGGGGGAGATTTAGAGGAGAATTCCCGCAAGGGATTTTGTAACATTTGTAGTCTTGAGGAGAGGGAAGATTATGAGCATTGCTTATGCCATTGCCCAGGTAAATACAATCGAGGCCGAGAGTGCGTTGGAAACTTTTATCAACACAGATTTAAAGGACGCGCTAGGCCACATTAATAATATTTCGGCATCAGTTTATCTATACTGTTGCCTGGATAACGTCCAGCATGCCGGACGGCGGATTCTGGTGGTCTCGGCGAGTAACGAGGAGGTTGTACGGGTCTGTATCGAGGCGGCTTACGAGCTGTTTGAGGGAGATACCCATTACTATGTGGCGCGGATTGGCACTGCTGACCGGGACAAGGCCGGGGCCGAAGTTCCAGCCCTGCTTAGAAAAGCTTATGAATCATTAGTCAACTGGAAACCCACCCACGAGAATATCTGGGATAACGTTTACTAGGGAGAACCAACAATGGCCCGACTTTATTACGACAAAGACGCGAATTTTGACCTTATCAAGAATAAGAAAATTGCTATCATCGGTTATGGTAGCCAGGGACACGCCCACGCCCTCAACCTGCACGAAAGCGGTTGTGATGTGCGGGTCGGTCTTTACAAAGGCAGCAAGAACTGGGAAGAAGCAAGCAAGCATCTCCCGGTTAAAACAGTTGCCGAAGCCGCCGAAGAAGCCGATGTAATTATGATTTTGTTGCCCGACCAGACCCAACGCGAGGTATATCTCAAACATATCGAGCCGGGGCTGAAAGATGGCGACACCTTGATGTTCGCACACGGTTTTAACATCCACTTCAGCCAGGTAGTGCCGCCAAAAAATGTGGACGTAAGCATGATTGCCCCCAAAGGGCCGGGTCATCTGGTGCGGAGTGTCTATACCGAAGGTGGGGGGGTGCCCGCCCTGGTAGCGGTGGCTCAGGATTACACCGGGCAGGCCAAACAACAAGCTCTGGCCTATGCGCGGGGGATTGGGGCGGCGCGGGCTGGGGTGCTGGAAACCACCTTCAAAGAAGAAACCGAAACCGACCTGTTTGGCGAACAAACCGTGCTGTGTGGTGGCGTAACGGCCCTCATCAAGGCTGGGTTTGAGACGCTGGTTGAGGCGGGTTATCAGCCGGAAGCAGCTTATTTCGAGTGTATGCACGAAATGAAGCTGATTGTAGATTTGCTCTACAAGGGCGGGATGGAGTATATGCGCTTCAGTATCAGCGACACCGCCGAGTATGGCGATTACACTCGTGGCCCGCGCATTGTGACTGAGGAAACCCGCGCCGAGATGCGGAAGATTTTGCACGAAATTCAGAGTGGGCAGTTTGCTAAAGAATTTATTTTGGAAAATGCTTCTGGTCGCCCCGCTTTCCTGGCAATGCGCCGGATGGAAAAGGAGCATCAGATTGAGACCGTCGGCAAAGAGCTGCGCGGTATGATGAGTTGGTTGAACGATAAGAAGTAAGCTGGTTACTGGTTGTTAGTTATTGGTTATTGGAAATTTAACCGACAACTGACAACCGACCACCGACAACTATAAAGGAGAGATGAAAATGAATCCAGACAGTGGGGTAAGTGGCGTAATTAACAAAGACGAAAACCGCCGGGTTTTTATTTTCGATACCACCTTGCGCGATGGGGAACAATCCCCCGGCGCGACTATGAACGTAGAAGAAAAAGTTGAGATTGCCAAGCAGCTTGCTCGATTAGGGGTAGACATCATTGAGGCCGGATTCCCAATCAGCAGCGAAGGCGATTTTGAAGCCGTCAGCCGGATTGCCCGCGAAGTCAAAGGCCCGGTGATTGCTGGTCTGGCTCGCGCCCGTGCCCAGGACGTTGACCGTTGCTGGCAAGCGGTTAAGGCCGCAGAACGTCCTCGCATCCATGTCTTTATCTCCACCTCCGATGTCCATTTGCAGCACCTATTCCGCCTGACCCGCGAAGAAGCCCTGGTTTCGGCCCGCGAGATGGTCGCCCGCGCCAAAACCTACTGCGACGATATTGAGTTCAGCGCACAGGATGCTACCCGCTCCGACCTGGATTATGTTTGCCAGATGATTGAGGTGGCGATTGAGGCGGGTGCAACCACCGTTAACCTGCCCGACACGGTTGGCTACACCACCCCTGACGAATACGAGCGCATGATTTTGACAGTCAAGGCTAAGGTCAAAGGCATTGAGAAAGCCATTATCTCGGTTCATTGCCACAACGACCTGGGTATGGCGGTGGCTAACAGCGTGGCTGCGCTACGGGCCGGGGCGCGTCAGGTCGAATGCACCATCAACGGCATCGGCGAACGCGCTGGGAACGCCGCTCTGGAAGAAATCGTGATGGCCCTCAACACTCGTCAGGACTTCTTCAATCTGTGGACGGGCGTGGATACCAGCCAGATACTACGTACCAGCCGCATGGTTAGCACCTTCACCGGGATTCAAGTCCAGCCCAACAAAGCAATTGTTGGCTCAAACGCCTTCGCCCACGAAAGCGGCATTCATCAGGACGGCATCCTGAAAGAGCGCACCACTTACGAAATTATGGACGCTTCAACGGTTGGGGCGGGCGAAACCAATCTGGTGTTAGGCAAGCACAGTGGTCGCCACGCTTTCAAGATGAAACTGAAAGATTTGGGCTATGAGCTGGACGGCGAGGAATTAAACCGGGCTTTCTTCGAGTTCAAGCAACTCTGCGACAAGAAGAAGGTAGTGTCTGACCGCGAGATTGAAGCGATTGTGATGGATCAGGTTCAGTCCGAGGGTACTGCGACCTATCGCCTTGAGCAAATCCAGGTGACGAGTGGCGACAAGAGCGTGCCAACCGCGACCCTTAAACTTATTACCCCTGATGGCACGGTTTTGACCGACGCGGCGACGGGTGATGGCCCGGTGAACGCGGTTTGCGAGGCAATCAACAAAATGACCGGGATTATCGGCACTCTGGAAGAGTTCAATATCGCGGCAGTTACCAAAGGGATTGACGCGGTGGGCGAAGTGACGGTTAAGGTTAGTTTCCGGGGTCGTACCGTCAGTGGTCGGGGAGCCAGCACCGATATTATTATCGCTTCGGCCCGTGCCTATCTCCAGGCCGTCAACAAATTCGCCGAGATGGGCGACTTCGCCGACGAGACGGGCGCAGACCCCTATCGCCGTGATGATTTCGGCCCCCTTGCAGGCATTAGTCGAGCGTATAGATAGTTGTCGGTTCCCAGTCGTCGGTTATCGATCTTTGGTTGCCTTTCTCCTCTCCCTTAGAAAGGGAGAGGGTAGGGTGAGGGTTCGGTCATTTGGCGGAAATCAGAAATTTTTAAGAGTTGAAAGCAATGACTATTGCCAAAATCGTTCAATATAATGGCAAGAGCTATAGATGGACTGGTAAAATTTGGCAGGATAGCTCCAATTTCACCTCGCCTCCTACAAATATTGTGCGGCGACTTAACTTCCTTTTAGCGCAAGAAATACAAACCGACATTGCGTCAATTACCAGTTTGGAGATTTTGTTAACGGAAGCTGATAATTCATTTGATACAAATCTCGACGATTTAGCTTTGCTTTATATTAGACAAGCATTAAAACAAAACCCTACACACTTGGGTGCAAGAGCCAAGTTATCAAAAGTGCTTAGAAACAAAGGCCAACCACAACAAGCGTTGCACGAAACCGACGCTTTCAAAAGGGAGAGTTACGCACCACTAATAACTTCTCGTGCAGCAGCTTTATGTGATTTGCATCGTTGGGAAGAAGCTAAAAGAGAAATTGCAAGGGTACTCGCTATGGGCGGTAGTGAGGCAGCATGGTCAGTATATTATCGAATTAAGGCGGCCTGTCCTGATTTATTTCTGTAAATTACTCCTATATTCATTAGATTTTTGTTAAGTGGAGAGAAAATATGCTGCTCAAACTGGCGGTGTTGCCCGGCGACGGTATCGGGCAAGAGGTAACAACCGAGGCGTTAAAAGTATTGCAAGTGATAGCCCAGGAGTTCGGGCATACCCTCGAAACCGAGCATGGGTTGGTCGGCGGGGCAGCTCTGGACGCACAGGGCGTGCCGATTTCCGATGCCACCATGCAGATGTGCAAGGATAGCGACGGGATATTGTTTGGGGCGGTGGGGTTGCCCAAGTTCGATAACGCCCCGATGGACAAGCGGCCTGAATTGGCTCTGTTCCGCTTACGCAAGGGTTTTGAACTTTACGCTAACCTGCGCCCGGTCAAAAACCTGCCAGCCCTCCAAAACGCCAGCAATTTGAAACCAGAAGTATTAGCGGGGGTGGATATGGTGGTGGTGCGCGAGTTGACAGGTGGACTTTATTTCGGCAAACCCTCCGAACGCTACACCGACGCGGAGGGGCGCAAAGCCATTGACACCTTGCCCTACAGCGAGATAGAAATCGCCCGGATTGTAAGGTTAGCTTTTGAGTTGGCCCGTCAGCGCAACGGCAAAAAGCGCGTTACTTCGGTTGACAAGGCCAACGTGCTAAACACCAGCCGTTTGTGGCGCGAGGTCGCTACCGAAATCGGCAAGGAGAACCCCGATATTGAGCTTGACCATCTGCTGGTGGACTCGGCGGCGATGAACCTGATTCGCAAGCCCGCCGCTTTTGACGTACTGGTCACTGAAAACATGTTTGGCGACATCCTGACCGACGAAGCTTCGATGCTGGCGGGTTCGATGGGCCTCCTGCCAAGTGCCAGCCTCGGCACAACCCGCAACAGCTACGGCGGGCAGTTCGGGATGTACGAGCCAATTCACGGCACCGCCCCCGACATCACCGGGCAGGGCATCGCCAACCCGCTGGCAGCTATCGCTTGTTTAGGAATGTTGCTACGCTCGACCTATTTACTGGAAAAAGAGGCCAGCGTAATCGAGACAGCGATTGAACAGGCTTTGAACGAAGGGTTACGCACTCCCGACCTCTACCAGCCAGGAACAACTAAACTCGGCACAACCGAAATGGGCAACGCGATTGTGGAAAGAGTCCGGGTAGCAGTAACAAAATAAAAACTAACTACAAAGGCACATAGATACCAAGTTATTTAATTTCCTTTGTGTCCTCTGTGCCTCTGTGGTGAACTGTATTCGTTTTAACTAGGAGAATCAGGCATTATGTCGGAGCAAAATCGGCTTTACGTCTACGATACCACCCTGCGCGATGGCAGCCAGGGTGAAGGTTTAAGCTTTTCGGTTGAAGACAAAATCAATTTGGCAAAGAAGCTAGATGACGCGCTAGGGGTAGCCTATATTGAGGCTGGTTGGCCGGGCAGCAACCCCAAAGATGAGGAATTCTTCGCCCGTGCTGCCGCCGGGGAACTTCACCTCAAAAATGCCAGGTTGGCGGCATTTGGCAGCACCCGCAAAGCCAACGTCCTGCCCGAAAACGATACTAATCTACGCCTGTTGATGGAGTCACGTACCCCCGTTGTAACCGTTTTCGGCAAGACCTGGGATTTGCATGTCATTCGCGCCCTCGGCACAACTTTAGAAGAAAATCTGAATATGATTGGCGATAGCGTGGCCTTCTTCAAGAAAGCAGGCCGCGAACTGGTCTATGATGCCGAGCATTTCTTTGATGGATTCAAGGCCAACCCTGACTATGCCCTGGCAACCCTGCGAAAAGCGGCAGAAGGTGGGGCAGATTGGCTGGTACTTTGCGATACCAACGGCGGCCTTTTGACCGATGAAGTGGCGGCTATTATTGCGCGGGTGCAACAGGAAGTTTCGGACGCGGCGGGAATACCGCTGGGCATCCACGTCCATAACGACGGCGACCTAGCTTGCGCTAATACTTTGGCGGCGGTTCGGGCGGGAATAAAACAGGTACAGGGCACTATTAACGGCTATGGTGAACGCTGCGGCAATGTCAACCTGTGCTCGGCAGTTTCAAATCTGGAACTCAAAATGGGGTATCAGTGCTTGCCCGAAGGTAAATTGGCGAATATGACCGAAGTGTCGCGCTACGTGGCGGAAGTTGCCAACCTGACCCATAACAATCAGTTGCCCTTTGTAGGGCGGAGTGCTTTCGCCCACAAAGGCGGGGTGCATGTGGACGCGGTGATGAAAGACCGCCGTACCTATGAACATATTGTGCCGGAGAGCGTGGGCAATCGGCAACGGGTGCTGGTTTCGGAACTGGCGGGCCAGAGCAACGTATTGCACAAAGCCTATCAGCTTGGCCTCCAGATGCGGAAGGGCGATGCCGAGGTGCGCGAGGTTATCGAGCAAATTAAACAGCTTGAGAGCAAGGGCTTCCAGTTTGAGAACGCTGAGGCCAGTGTGGAACTGATTATGTGGCGCACCCAGGCCGAATACAAATCGCCCTTTGAGTTGAAGGATATGCTGGTGCTGTCCGAGCAGCGCGGCACAAACGAGCTGTTGAGCGAGGCCACCGTGAAAATAACGGTGAACGGGGTAACGATGCACACCGCCGCCGAGGGGAACGGCCCGGTTAATGCCCTAGATGTAGCCCTTCGCAAAGCCCTGGTGACATTCTACCCACAGATTGACTCGGTACGCCTGACCGATTACAAGGTGCGGGTTTTGAGCGAACAAGGCACAGCCAGTGGTATCAGGGTGACTATCAGTAGCAGCGACGGGCGTGACATCTGGCAAACCGTCGGCAGTAGCACCAATGTGATTGAGGCAAGCTGGATTGCGCTGGCAGACAGTCTGGAATATGCCCTGGTGCGTGACCAGTTCAAAGTAGCCCCACCCGAACCAGCCGTACAAAAAGTAACGAGTACCGAGTACCTGGTAACGAGTTAAAAGGGGCGAGGGCCGAGTCGAATGGCTAAAGGTCGAAAGTCGTAAATTGACCTAACCTCCTAGCCCCCTTCCCTAAAGCGGAAGGGGGAATATAAAATTTAAATTGTAATTTCTCTGCGAACTCTGCGTTCTCTGCGGTTAAAATTTTTTGATTTCCTACCGACAACCGACGACTGATGACCGACAACCGTTAGGGCAAAATCAGGTGCAAATCGCCGAACTCGTGCCACAAATAGCCCTGCCGCAATGCCTCGGCGTAAGTTATTTGTAGATGCTCAATGCCGCAAAGAGCTTCCAGCATCGCTAGATGGGTGGCACGTGGTTCATGTAGCCCGGTCAGCAAACCATTGACCGATTTGATGCCCCGCGCCGGAGTTATCAGCAGCCGAGTCCAACCCTCGCCCGGATGCACCTGCCCGGTTTCGTCCACCACCGTTTCCAACGCCCGTACTACGGTTGTGCCAACCGCGATAACTCGTCTACCCGCCGCCCTTGTAGCATTTATCAACCGAGCCGTTTCGAGTGGCACGCGGTAATATTCCTCATAGGGTGGTTCGTGGTCTTCCAGGCTGGCAACCCCGGTGTGCAGAATTAAAGGGGCAATCTGCACGCCCTTTGCTACCAGTCGAGTTATTAGTTCCGGGGTAAAAGCTCGCCCTGCCGATGGCATTTCGGCACTGCCCTTTTCGGTGGCATAGACCGTCTGGTAATAGCTTCCGGGCCAACCCTCTTTTACATAGCTATAACGAATCGGAAAGCCAAATTCATCTAAATAATTATGTAAAGTAATGGGTAGTTGCAAAGTAGCTACCCACAGGCGCGTCGGGCCATCCTTGCCGAAAACTCGCTCACTTTGATAAGGGACTAACAGTTTGACTGAAGCCCCACCCGGTAAGCTCAGGACTTCCCCGGCAGTAGCAGTCAAAAAGGGCTTGGTAGCGTTTTCCGCCGGAGCGCGTAACTCCACAATCCACAAATCCGCCGGGAGATGGGTCGAAAGATGCAATTCCAACCCTGTGCCATCAGCGCGGGTGGCAGGTAGGGCGGCGTTTAACGTCCCACTGGTGTTAATAACGAGCAAATCCCCCGCCGCAAGGTATGAAGCAATATCTCGGAAACGGGTATGAGTCACGCAGTTCCCCGCCCGATACGAAACCATCAGGCGCACCTCGTCCCGGCTCAGGCCGCGTGCTTCGGGCGGTTCGCTGGCCTCAAGTTCGGGTGGTAGCTGGAAATCCAACGCTCGCCCTAGTGGCAGGGTCGGGTCGGTTATTAAATTTAACGTAAAATCTTGCGGCTTACTTTGCCGCGCATCTATTTGTAGGGTACTCATTTTTATCTCATTCTATACGGTTGTCAGTCGTCGGTTGTCGGAAAAGAATTAACAAGGATAGACAGGATTAACAGGATATTCGGAAAATAGATGTAAGAGGATGCTCCGTCAGCCGATAATCATCGCAGGACAGAGCCTGCTCCTACAAATT
>Ga0209511_1000472_pt1 | contig 41238 bp, 38 predicted proteins | sample SSSSmetaG_FD_184141 | JGI IMG/M metagenome (GOLD analysis project Ga0209511, IMG submission 184141) | Glacier valley bacterial and archeal communities from Borup Fiord, Nunavut, Canada, to study Microbial Dark Matter (Phase II) - ​SSSS... | ecosystem: Environmental > Aquatic > Freshwater > Ice >... | reverse complement strand
TTTTTTTAGATGAAAGAATATATTTAGAAATTTCACAGGATATTTGTATTATGTATTTTATAAAGAGTACAATGCTAATAAATGGTGCTAGTAATATAGTGATAGCAGTCTTAAATACTTTCGTCTGGTCAAATATACATAACTTTGTACCATATAATAACTTGTATATATATATATTTGTAAATATTGCTATAATCCATGTAAAGAATCCAACTAGAATAATCATAGTTATTACCTCGTTTCATTTAATATATGTAAGTAGATTGTAATATATAGATATAACAATCTACAAGACCCAAATTAGCAGGATGATGCCCACCAAGGGTAATTATGATTCATTTTTATAGGAATAACTCTTGATAGGATAAAAATTCAATTTTTATGAAACATGTATATACTAAAACATATGCCAAAGGTACATAGCCGAGGATGAATATCTCGAAATCAAAAGAAATCTTGAATGACAAAATTGCGGGGGAGGGCACATATGGACAAAGAAACCGAAAAACTTTCGGCAAAACATTAATATTAGTATGTGAGAATTATATTCAAAAACAGATTCGGGCGATGTTATTGGCATAAAAACATGGTATAATGAAAAATATGTGAAAGATAATAGTTAAAAGCAAATAGTTTCTAGATTTAGAGTATGCAAATTATATTAGGCGGATATTTTACATGTATATTAATGGTGAAATGTGCAGAATGTAGAGCGTATATGGTTAAACTAATGACTCACAAAAATAAAAGAATTATCTGAAATTCAGACATTGAAGAAATAATTAACCAAATATAATGATGAGTTACAAAGAGAAAAAATGGAAGCAGTTAGGGTGTACAAAATCAAATAATTGATTTTAAAACCAAATTCCAAATGAAGACAAAGACTTGTTTTTTATACAATCTTTAATTAAAATATTAAAAGAAGGGCTTGAACATATTTCTGCAGGTTGGGTAAAAAGATAATTTTGATGATCTGAGTCTATAAGAAATAACGTAATTAGGGGAAAAAGATGGACAGACTGAAGATGAAAGAGCTTCCGTTAAGTGAAAGGCCATATGAAAAGTTAGAAGTGGTGGGAGCAGAGCATTTATCTAATGCTGAATTACTTGCTGTCATTATTAAAACAGGTACAAAATCATACACTGCAGTAGAGCTTGCTCAGCTTGTACTTAAACTTTCTCATGACGGACGACTATCATCATTAAACAATTTGTCTATTGAGCAGCTAAAGCAGGTAAAAGGAATAGGCCGAGTGAAAGCTATTCAAATCAAAGCCGCACTAGAGTTTTCTAAAAGGATTGCAACAAGTGACGGAATAGTGCATCATATAATTAAGAGTGCTTTAGATGTTAGCAATCTTATGATGGAAGAAATGAGATATATAAAAAAAGAGATGTTTAAAGCGTTATTGCTGGATACCAAAAATCAAATCATTAAAATTGTAGATATTTCTATAGGTAGCTTAAATTCTTCAATCGTTCACCCTAGAGAGGTATTCAGCGAGGCTATAAAATGCGGTTGTAATAGTATTATATTTGTTCATAACCACCCTAGTGGTGATCCTACTCCAAGCCTCGATGATATACAAACCACACAGAGACTTGAGAGTGCAGGGAATATTTTAGGAATAAAGGTATTGGATCATATTGTAGTAGGTGACGGTAAATATGTAAGTTTTAAGGATAAAGGAATTATTTAGTAAATTACACAGGAGGTACTTATTAATGAGTTTTTTTGCAAAAGATATAGGAATCGATTTAGGAACTGCAAATACATTAGTTCATGTTAAAGGAAGAGGAATAGTAGTTAGAGAGCCATCTGTTGTTGCTGTTAATATTAAAACTAACGAAGTATTGGCTGTCGGAGCGTCTGCTAAAGAAATGATTGGGCGTACCCCAGGAAATATTGTTGCTATTAGGCCAATGAGAGACGGTGTTATTGCAGACTTTGACATTACGCAAAGCATGATAAAATATTTTATAAAAAAAGCCATGTCAAACGGAGTATTAAGTAAACCAAGAGTTGTTATATGTGTACCATCTGGAGTTACAGAGGTTGAAAAGAGAGCAGTTGAGGATGCTACACTACAAGCCGGAGCTAAGGAAGCATACCTTATTGAGGAGCCAATGGCAGCTGCAATTGGAGCTAATTTGCCAGTTGAAGAACCATCAGGCAGTATGGTGGTTGATATTGGTGGCGGCACTAGTGAAGTCGCAGTTATATCCTTGGGAGGAATTGTTACTAGTAAATCCCTAAGAGTTGCTGGTGACGAACTGGATGATGCCATTGCACATTATGTTAAAAAAGAATATAGCCTAATGATTGGAGAGCGAACTGCTGAGCAAATAAAAATCACCATTGGCGGAGCATTTCCAAAGACAAAAGAAGAGAAAATGCAAATAAGAGGAAGAGATTTAATATCTGGGTTACCTAAGAATATTGAAATCACTTCTTCAGAGATAAATGAGGCCTTAAGGGAGTCTGTGAATGCAATAGTGGATTCAATTAAGTATACCCTTGAAAAAACTCCACCAGAGCTTGCATCTGATATTATGGATAGAGGTATCATGTTAACTGGAGGCGGAGCTCTACTTTATGGGCTTGATAAGCTTATTATGCAAGAGACAGGAATTCCAGTTTTTATTGCTGAAAATCCTCTAGATTGTGTTGCACTCGGTACAGGTAAGGTTCTCGACGAAATCGAAACTTTGAGAAAGGTTTTACTTTCACCAAAAAGGTTGAAGTAGGATTTTTATAAAGCTAAGGCGCTATTAAATAATAAAACAAGATTCTGAAGGGGAAAATTTTGCAATTATTATTTAGTTGTTTCTAATAGGGGTTAGAGAGGAGAAGTAATTCCTTGAAGTATTTTAAGAGTAGGACATTAATTGTAATTATAATTACTCTAGTTCTAATAGTATGCATTGGACTATCTATTAATCCACTCAGCAATGTAAATTGGATTGGAAATCTTATTTCAGTACCGTTTACGTCAGTAGAAAAATTATTCTCATATGCGGGTCAACAGGTTGAGGAAGGTGTTGGTTTATTCAATGACGTCGAAAACCTTAGATCTGAGAATAAGGGACTAAAAGAAACTATAGATACACTCAATAGTGAGAGAACAGAGTACTTAAGGCTCAAAAGTGAAAATGAGGATCTAAAGAGTGTCCTAAAACTTCGAGATCAGTTAGCTGACTTCGACTTCATTGGAGCTAATATTATTGCCAGAGATTCTGGTAATTTATTTAATCTATTTCTAACCGATAAAGGATCTACAAACGGAATTTCTTATAATATGCCTGTTATTACAAGTAAGGGACTTGTTGGTAAGGTCTCAGCAGCACAGCCCTTTTCCTCAAAAATTGTAAGTATAATAGAGGATGGGAGTGCTGTAAGTGCAATAGTTTCTAAAACTGGCGACTCTGTAGTTGTTAAGGGATCCCTGGAATTGGCGAAAGATGGATTGTGCAAGCTTGAGTACATTCCTTCTGACTTGGATTTGGCACAAGGAGATTTTATTGAAACTTCAGGGATGGGTGGAATTTATCCAAAGGGTATAATCATCGGGACAGTGAAAGAAGTGAGAAAGGGAGAAAGTGACCTTGATAAGTATGCAATAGTTGAGCCTACTGTTGATTTAAAAAGGTTAAGTCAGGTAGTTATACTTAAAAAGACATGCCAGAGACATCTTCAGAAATGGAGATTACAGATAAATGAGAAGTAGAATTATACTTTATATTATACTTATTTTTACATTTGTAACAACACAGGTTACACTCTTAAATTTTGTAAAAATATTTGGAGTTACTCCAAATATAGTAATTATTTTGATTGTTAGTATTTCACTTTTGGAAGGTAGAATTCACGGTGCAACGGTAGGTTTTTTTACAGGGCTATGCCTTGATGCTGTAGTAGGCATAGCATTAGGCTTTCAAGCGTTGCTTGGAATGCTTTTAGGCTTGGCACTCGGAAATATTAACAAGAGGTTTTTTAAAGAGAATATTTTTGTTATGGCCACATGTACATTTATTTCTACAATTTTATTTGAGTCAACAATCACGTTTGCATATTACTTGTATGGTATAGAAATGGAGTTTTTCATAACACTCAAAACTATCATTTTGCCTGAAGCTTTGATTAATAGTGTTTTAGGGTTGGTTCTGTTTTTGGTAATTGTTCAGGTAAATAGGAAAATATTAAGCTATGAAGGTAAAAAAAGATACTAAGAAACAAGTAAATTACTTTGAAAATTTATTTATTGGTGGATGAATAATGAAACAGTTTTTTAAAGATAGATATACTATATTAGGCATAATGATTGTGTTGGTATTTGCAGTGATTGTTTATCAATTGGCAAATATTCAACTAATTCAGGGTGAAAATTATTTCACTAAATCTCAATCAATAAATTTGAAGTCAAGAACTATTTTAGCTGGGAGAGGAAACATTCTTGATAGATATGGTGTTCCAATAGCTGTTAATTCAACCAGTTATTATTTGATGTTGATGAATACAGGAAGCTCCTCGGACGAACTAAATGATATATTATTTAAGTTAGTTAAAATATTGGAAAAAAATGGTGATGTTTATAATAAATCATTTTCTAAGTATTTGACTTATAATCCAATTGGATTTGGTTCAACTATAGCGAAAAGCGATAATAGAATTAAGGTTCTTAAGAATACAACAAATTACCCATTTACTGGACTTAATCAAGATTCTACTGCTGAAGACGTATACGATTATTTTAAGGATACAGCTTTTAAGATTGATAAAAAGTATACTGATGAAGAAGCCTACAAAATCATGACACTCCGATTTGAGATAATGGGGTACAATGCTTTAAATCCTGTTATTGCAAAGTCAATTAGCAATTTTACAGTTGCTGAGGTGGAGGAGAGAAACGATGAATTTCCAGGAGTATTGATAGATGTTATTCCTAGCAGAAAATACATTGATGCACAGTATGCTGCTCAGATGATTGGATATGTTGGAGAAATAAGCGAAACAGATTTAACTAATCGTGTTGATGAGGGATACAATCTAAAGGATATTATTGGAAAGTCTGGTATTGAGCGTACTGCTGAGGGATACTTAAGGGGTACTAATGGGTATCGAAGGATTGAGGTTGAGGATAACGGTAAAACGAAAACAATCAGTGAAGAAGCTGTAAAGCCTGGTAGTGATGTTGTTTTGACGATAGACATGAGACTGCAAAAGGCAGCGATGGAATCTTTAGCAAAGAATATGCCTATTATTAGACAAATCAAAAATACTAAAAATTTTAAGGATGCTTTTGCTGGTGCAGTTGTTGCAATTGATGTTAAGACAGGAGATGTTTTGGCTTTAGCTAGTTACCCAGGCTATGATCCCTCAATATTTCTCGCAGAAGCTAGTGATAAGGAAGCACAAAAGGCTATAGCAGCGCTTTATGATCCTAAAAATACAACCGCGCCATCATTCAATAGAGCCATTGCTGGTATCTATTCTCCTGGATCTACATATAAGCCTCTAGTCGGAATTGCAGCGTTGGAGGAAGGCGTAGTAAATCCAAATGATAAATATTTCGACAAGGGTTATGAGATTTATGATGGAATGAAAATAAAGTCTATTGAATATAATTCATGGGGTTACGGTTTAGGATGGGTTGACATGGTTCAGGCAATTCAAAAATCCTGTAACCCATATTTTTATAACTATGGAAATAAAACTGGGATAAACAATATTGTTAAGTGGGCAACAAGGTTCGGATTAGGACAAAAAACTGGAGTAGACTTATTGGGAGAAGAAATGGGCAGAATTGCATCTAGAGAATATAAAGCACAATACAACCCTGATCCATGGACAATGTCTGATACAGCTCAAGCCTCAATAGGTCAGCTATACAACGGTTTTACACCTATCCAGTTGGCAAATTATACTGCAACAATAGCTAATGGTGGAAAACGCTTTAAACCACATATTATTAAGAGAGTAGTTAAATATGATGGCTCAATAGTTACAGAAACTAAGCCTGAATATGAGATATTACCTGTAAAAAAGCAGAATATGGCTGTTATACAGGAGGGAATGATTGCAGTTGCAAATAATGAAGATCGTGGAGGTACAGCGGCAAATGCCTTTAAAGGTCTGTTACCTATCACGGTTGCGGGTAAAACGGGAACTGCTGAAACAGGTCAAGAGTCAAAACATTCATCAAATGCATTGTTTATTTGCTATGCGCCTGCCAACAATCCAGAAATAGCAGTGGCGGTTGTTGTTGAGAGGGGTGTATTGGGAGCATACACTGCACCAATAGCATATGACGTATTGGCACAATATTTTGATACAAACGGATCAGATGCTCAAGATTCCACTGCGAAAGCGGATATTGTTGAATTAACAAAATAAAGAAGACTCATGGGGGTTAAAAGTATGGATGAAAATTCAGTAACTTTTAAAGGTACAGTTAATGGACTTACTATCATTTTGAAACAAGATGCGACATTTGATGAGGTTGTCAATAGCATGCATACAAAGGTTAGTAATGCAGGAAAATTTTTTCGCGGAGCTAAGCTAGCTGTAAAATACAAAGGACGAGTATTAAGCGAAGAAGAAAAAAGTAAACTTTTTGATTTATTAAATAAGGAAAGTGGTGCGCAAATAGTATCTTTTGATGAGGAGGTAGCTGAAACTCATAATAAAGTACACGAAGTTTCTACTACTAGCAATCCAAATGAAAGGAATAATCAAATTAAAAAATATATGTTTTTCAAAGGAATTGATGAAGGACAGACCAAATTTTATAGAGGCACTATTAGGTCAGGTCAGCTGATTACTTTTGACGGTAACGTAGTTGTTTTAGGTGATGTTAACCCAGGAGGAGTTATTGAGGCCACAGGAAATGTAGTAGTAATGGGATTACTCAGAGGAGTTGTTCATGCGGGCAGTGATGGAAACAAGGAAGCAATAGTAGCGGCATTAGGACTTAACCCAACCCAACTCAGAATTGGAGACATAATTACAAGGTCACCTGACGAAAAAGGTGCTACTTCAAATTTAACACCGGAATTAGCATATATAAAGGACGATACATTGTTTGTAGAACACTTTTTACCACAGAGGTAATTGACAAAATTAAAAAACAAATATATAGTTTTAAGTATATGAGTTAAAAAAATATAAATCTTCTTTTTTTAAATATATTCTTTTTTTACAAGAATTGGAGGCAAAGTTGTATGGGCGAGGTAATTGTAATTACATCTGGAAAGGGTGGCGTTGGTAAAACAACAACAACAGCCAATATTGGTACAGGCCTGGCACTTGCGGGTAAAAAAGTTGTACTTATTGATACTGATATAGGACTTAGAAATCTTGATGTTGTAATGGGATTAGAAAATAGGATAGTATACGACCTTGTTGATGTTGTTGAAGGGGTATGTAGAGTTAAGCAGGCGCTGATAAAAGACAAGAGATATGATGGACTGTTCCTTCTGCCAGCAGCTCAAACCAGGGATAAAACAGCTGTATCACCACAGCAAATGATTGATTTAGTGAATGAGATAAAGAGTGAATTTGACTACATAATTATTGATTGTCCAGCTGGAATTGAGCAAGGCTTTAAAAATGCAATTGCTGGAGCAGATAGAGCGATCGTTGTTACTACTCCAGAGGTATCTGCAGTTAGAGATGCTGACCGTATAGTTGGGCTCTTAGAAGCAAATGAACTCCGAAACCCAAAGCTTTTGATTAATAGAGTTAGAATTGATATGGTAAAACGTGGTGATATGATGAGCATTGACGATATTATTGATATCCTTGCCATTGACCTTATAGGTGTAGTTCCAGATGATGAAAAAGTTGTTATTTCTACAAATAGAGGTGAGCCTGCAGTTAATGATGAGAAATCGTTAGCAGGACAAGCCTACAGAAATATTACCAAGAGAATACAAGGTGAGGATATTCCTATCATGAACTTGGAAAATGAAGATGGATTTTTGTCTAGATTTAAAAAATTATTAGGATTTAAAACTACATAAGGGGGGATAGTAGTATGCTGATTGATTTTTCAAAGATCTTTGGCAAATCTAAGCCGTCGAAGGATGTAGCCAAAGAAAGATTGCAGTTAGTATTAATTCATGACAGGGCGAATGTTTCTCCTGAGTTTTTAGAGATGATCAAAGGGGAAATAATTAAAGTAATTCAGCACTATATGGATATAGATGAAGGCGCACTTGATATTCAGCTCACAAGAACTAAAAGTGAAGATGGAGATAGAGTTGTTCCAGCATTAGTAGCTAATATACCTATTAGAAATGTAAGGAATGCAGGTAAATAAATTAAAGGTATGTGATGGATAAGAATGAATATTGCATTTATGGCTCATGATAATAAAAAAGAATTAATGACTAGCTTTTGCATAGCTTACAAGTTAATCTTTCAGGGGCACCATCTTATTGCGACAAGGTCAACTGGCGTTTTAATTAACAAAGCGACAAATTTAAACATTAATTTGCTTGCTTATGGTAGTTTGGGCGCTCAGCAGCTGGCTGCGAGAATCGCATGTGATGAGATTGACTTGCTCATTTATTTAAGAGATGCAAATAACGAGAATGATACAAGTGACTTCTTGTTATTTAAGCATTGTGATGCAAACAATATTCCATTTGCCACAAACATAGCAACTGCAGAGGTTTTAATTAAGGGCTTAGAGCGAGAAGACTTGGCTTGGAGAGAACTACTAAGATGAGCGAATTTCTTAGGTTGTGAGGGAGCGGTAGCGCCGACAGAACCATAGAAATCGCAATCGGGAACGTAGCACGGCTTATCGACGAAGGAGTTTAGCGGCGCTAGTTCGGATAAAATTAATATAGCAAAATTGAAATGCTTGGACTTTGGTCTAGGCATTTTTTATTTTGCATTTTTACAATATCGCTCGATAGGAATATTATTCAATATCAAAAAATATAATCTATAAGAGGCATGACCCAAAAAAATAACGCTAAAGAAAGGGTGAGAGAGATGGATGAAATAATTATAAGACCAAAGTACTCACGCCAGACGGGTACTCAAAGAAAAAAAAGAATAGAACCTAATAACGACTTATTATCAACGGCATTCGCAGCTAAGTTGCTTGTTGTAGTTGTGTTTTTGTCTGTGTTCGCATTATGTAAAGCAGCAAATACACCGGCAACTAATTTTTTCGTTTCAAAGGTAAAGGTGATTGCAACAAGTAACTATGATGTAAATAAATATATCATAAATATGGCTGGGGCTATTGGCATTAAGTTCCCCCCAAATGGCTTGACATCTGAAAATACGAGCGATGAAAATGGTTTGATTCCCGAATTAAATTATGATATTAAACCAATTGATGAGAATGGTAAACTGAGTCAAAGTTCACAGAATTCTAATACAAGTACTGAGAATAACAATGTCACTGATACAGGAAATGCTGTAGATATAAGCCAGATACAGACACTTGAGGATACGGAGATAAAGGCAATAGCTGATAAGTATGCATTTATAACTCCTATAAAAGGAAACATAACATCGACTTTTGGTACTAGGACTGATCCTTTGGGCAATGCGAAGTTCCATAGTGGACTTGATATTGAGGCAAATATGGGAGCCTCTATCAAGGCGGCTCTTGGAGGAGAAGTTATTGAGGTAGGCTCTAATCCAGAATATGATAAGTATATAAAAATTCAACATATTGATGGAATTAATACAATATATGCCCATTGCTCAATACTAATTGCTAAAAAGGGTCAGAAGGTTAACCAAGGTGATATCATAGCAAAGGTTGGTGATACTGAGGGCTTATCTGGTTCATTGCACTTTGAGGTCTGGAAAGATAATAAAGCAGTTGACCCCGAGAAACTGCTAAATTATCTAAATCAGTAGGTTTTTATGTTTAGATTAGCTGCTAATATCAGAATCAAAGGAATGTTAATTTGCATTAATGTTTTAATAATTCCAGTGATTTTGATTGCTATATTAAATAATTTTTTTATTCAATATGTGATAACTATGGCTTTTATTATTGCTCATGAATTAGGTCATATTGTTACAGCGTTAATTTCTGGTGCAAGAATTTACAGCTTGAGAATTTTGCCGATTGGGGTAAATGTTGCTATAGATGATTCGGGATGTAGCAGAAATAGTAAGATAAATATATACCTAGCGGGGCCGTTTATTAACATAATATTTGCAATTATAATTTACATTTTATATGCCTGCCATATTGTTTCTATAGAACTCACATTAGGAGTTTATATAAACATTTGGTTGGCATTTTTTAATTTACTTCCAATACTACCATTAGATGGTGGCAAAGTAGCAATGGAGGCATTGGCTGATCACTCTGGATTATTTAGGGCTAGTAAACATATGCACGTGTTGTCGGTATTACTTTCAATTATCATTATTTGCTTAGGATTATTGATTTTTATGAGAACTTTATACAATATCAGTTTAGTCCTTATTGGAATTTATATACTACTGTGTGTTAAACAAAGTAAAAAGGAGACTGCTCTTATGAATATAAAAAACTTTGTATTTAGACGCTCTCGTATTATTAGAAAAGGTATTTATCCTGCAAGAGAAATCGTTGTAATGATGGATGTAAAACTATCAGAGGTAATAAAGGCTATGGATTATACAAACATGTTTCATCTCGTAAACGTGCTAGATAAAGACTTACGAGTAATCAAGGTGATGACTGAGCAGGAGATACTAGATGCACTTATGCTCAATAACATTGATACTACATTCGAAAAATTATTAATAATTAAAGAAAAATAGTTCATATGATGTCAGAGATTTAGTAGAGACAAAAATTCGTATGGGTTAAGAAATTATGTCGTTAATTGGATTAAATTAATGGGATTTAGTAGTGTTGTGACTTTTATGCATATAGAGTATAATATTTTTAATAGTATAAACAGTCTGAACTCAAATTGGGGGGAATAATAATGTTTAAAATTGTGAAAAAAGAAGTCCTAAATCCTACGGTTGTTTTAATGGATATAGAAGCACCTCATATTGCTAGAAAAGCTGAACCTGGACAGTTTATCATATTGAGAATATCTGAGACCGGTGAAAGAATACCGCTGACTGTAGCAGATTATGATAGAGATAAAGGTACAGTGACAATTATATATCAGTTAGTTGGCAAGACTACTAACGCTTTAGCAGAAATGAACGAAGGCGATTATTTACTAGATTTTGTTGGGCCTTTGGGGACTGCTTCACACCTTGAAGGTTACAAAAAGGTTGCTGTCATAGGTGGAGGCCTTGGTACTGCTATAGCATATCCACAAGCCAAAAAGCTTCACGCATTAGGCGCTGAGGTTCATGTTATAAACGGATTTAGAAACAAAGATCTAATTATTTTAGAAAAAGAGATGGAAAAGGCTAGTGACAAGCTAATTGTTGCAACTGATGATGGATCAAATGGCAATAAAGGTTTTGTAACCAATGTATTAAAGCAGCTAATTGATGAAGGAAATAAATATGATTTAGTTATTGCAATAGGCCCATTAGTAATGATGAGGGCTGTAAGCAATTTGACAAAAGAATATGGAATAAAGACACTTGTAAGTATGAATCCAGTTATGATTGATGGTACAGGAATGTGCGGGGGCTGTAGACTTACTGTTGGAGGAAAAACTAAATTTGCATGTGTTGATGGTCCTGATTTCGATGCACATGAAGTAGATTTTGATGAAGCAATGAGAAGACAAGGTATGTACAAAAAGCAGGAAAAAGAGTCTGTTGATATTCATGTTTGTAAACTTGGGGGTGTAACAAATGCCTAATATGGCTTTAAATAAGGTGAAAATGCCTGAGCAGGAACCAGATATAAGAAATAAGAATTTTAAAGAGGTTACCTTAGGCTATGAAGATGCAATGGCAATAGAAGAGGCTCAGAGATGTTTGAACTGTAAAACTAAGCCATGTATTGCAGGGTGTCCTGTTAATGTAAAGATACCAGAGTTTATACAGCTTGTTGCTGACGGAAAGTTTGAAGAGGCTTATTATAAGATAAAAGAAACAAATAGTTTACCTGCTGTGTGTGGAAGAGTTTGTCCGCAAGAGACTCAATGTGAACAATTATGTGTAAGAGGGAAAAAAGGTGAACCTGTTGCAATAGGACGTCTTGAGAGATTTGTTGCTGATTGGTATATGAAAAACGGAAAGAATACCGAGACAAAACCTAAAAGTAATGGTATTAAGGTTGCTGTCGTTGGTTCAGGACCTTCTGGGTTAACATGTGCTGGAGATCTTGCAAAGCTAGGATATGAGGTTACACTCTTTGAAGCTTTCCATGTTCCAGGTGGTGTTTTGATGTATGGTATACCGGAGTTTCGTTTACCTAAGGCACTCGTACAAAAAGAGATACAGACTGTAAAAGCTTTGGGAGTAGATATACAGACCAATATGGTAATAGGTAAAGTTCTCACAATTGAAGACCTCAAAAATGAGGGATATAAAGCTGTATTTATAGGTTCGGGAGCTGGACTACCAAGCTTTATGAGTATCCCAGGAGAAAATCTTAACGGGGTTTACTCCGCTAATGAGTTCTTAACAAGAATTAATTTGATGAGTGCATACAAATTCCCAGATACAGATACACCCGTTTTTGTTGGAAAAAGTGTAGCTGTGGTTGGTGGCGGTAATGTTGCCATGGATGCAGCGAGAAGTGCAAAGCGTCTGGGCGCAGAAAATGTTTATATTATTTACAGACGTTCTGAAACTGAACTGCCTGCTAGAATTGAAGAAGTCCATCATGCTAAAGAAGAGGGAATTATTTTAAAATTATTGACAAACCCAAAACAGATTCTTGGTACCGAAGCTGGCTGGGTAAAGGGAATCGAATGTGTTTCCATGGAGCTTGGTGAGCCAGATAAATCAGGCAGAAGAAGGCCTGTAGAAAAGAAAGGTTCAGAACACATTATTGACATAGAAACAGTGATAATGTCTATCGGACAATCACCAAATCCTCTTATCGCAGCAACGACACCTGGACTTGACGTTCAGTCTTGGGGTGGAATAATAGTTGAAGAAGAAACTGGTGCAACGAGTAAAAGTGGCGTATATGCTGGTGGAGATGCTGTTACTGGCGCTGCAACTGTTATTTTGGCGATGGGTGCAGGCAAAAAAGCAGCAGAGGCTATAGATAAGCTACTCTCTTAGGTTGTGGGGGTGAACTTCCCCCAGAACCTTAGAGAGAGCAATCGGAATCGTAGCACCACTTAACGACGAAGGAGTTTAGAGGTGGTAGATTGCGGAAAGCTACTCTCTTAGGTTGTGGGGGTGAACTTCCCCCAGAACCTTAGAGAGAGCAATCGGAATCGTAGCACCACTTAACGACGAAGGAGTTTAGAGGTGGTAGATTGCGGAAAGCTACTCTCTTAGGTTGTGGGGGTGAACTCCCCCAAGAACCTTAGAAAGAGCAATCGGAATCGTAGCACCACTTAACGACGAAGGAGTTTAGAGGTGCTAGATTGGGAAAAGCTCCTCTCAAGTAAATAACTAGGTTTTGAAAATATATAAGAATCTTTAATAATTTGGATAGGCAGTTTGTTTAATTAAGTTTAAAGGAGAAGAAAATGAAGACTTGGGTTTTATATTACAGTAAGGGTGGAAATACTAAGAAGATTGCTGATGCAATAGCAGAGGAGTTAGGAGTACCAAAATCTGAACAGATACCTCCTGCTTATCCTCCAGAAGGAGTAAATTTGCTTTTCTTAGGAACAGGCCTATATGCTGGAAAGCCAGATCCTAAAATAGTTGAGTTTGTAAGAACGCTTAATAGCAACAGAGTCAAAAACGCAGTTGTTTTTGGAACAAGCAATAGCGGCAAAGATACTGCTATTGAAGCTGTAAAGTCGCTGTTGAAGGAGAAGGGCATTAATGTAATTGATGAGACATTTTCCTGCGAAGGGAAATTCTTATTATTTAAGAGAAACAAACCAGATAATGATGATATTAATGCAGCAAAGAAATTTGCAAGAAGAATGAACGATAGTTTAAAAGCGTAGGTTTAGCTATTATAATTGGCTGGTCAGTTCACAAGGTATTATATATTGTGGACTGACCAGCCAATTTGTTTTTGGTACATTAACAATACAACCTAAGAACTCTGCCGATCCCGACCTAGCGCTGCTAAACTCCTACGTCACTAAGCAGCGCTACGGTTCCGATTGCGATTTCTAAGGTTCTGTGGGAGAAAAGCTTTCCCGCACAACCTAAGAACTCTGCTGATCCCGACCTAGCGCTGCTAAACTCCTACGTCACTAAGCAGCGCTACGGTCCCGATTGCGATTTCTAAGGTTCTGTGGGAGAAAAGCTTTCCCGCACAACCTAAGAACTCTGCTGATCCCGACCTAGCGCCGCTAAACTCCTACGTCGCTAAGCAGCGCTACGGTTCCGATTGCGATTTCTAAGGTTCTGTGGGAGAAAAGCTTTCCCGCACAACCTAAGAACTCTGCTGATCCCGACCTAGCGCTGCTAAACTCCTACGTCGCTAAGCAGCGCTACGGTCCCGATTGCGATTTCTAAGGTTGAGAGAATAAAACTCCCTCTCAACCTAAGAACTCTGCTGATCCACGTCAATCTTTACTGGGATCCAGCTATCATCGTTTTTTATTAGCGTATTGATAAGGAGGTCAGTGCCATTAGATAGTTTAGCAAATTCAAACATATATTTTTTATTATCCACGCCATCAACAATTATGTTTTTCTTATAATCATCTTGTTGTGGCGAATATTGTTTCATGATTAAACCACACCAATTACCATAGACGGTTTCAACGTATGACTCTGCATTATGTGCCCAACCGTGGTAAGCTGCGCAGAAAAAATCTTCAGGAGTTAAGCTTAAAAATTCGATATAATATAATCCGTTTACTTTGATAAGATCCAGTTCACCCGTATAATAATTAAAGGTTGTAACACCTATACTAGTCCCTTCAAGTATTTCAAGCTCTATAAAGTACTTGTATTTATCTGTATCTTGAATAATAATAGGGATCATTTTAATCAAATTTATATGACCTATGCCCTCAAAAGAAGTTAAGTACTCATCATAAGGCATTGATTTTTTATAGCTCTCAGAAAGAAAAGCATAGGCAATGGGATAGGGTGTTTGTGCATATCCTATAGTGCCGCAGCCTCCAGTTTTATTTTCAGTAAGGTTGGCTGCCTGCTGCAAAACACTGAAATAATTAATTGCAGTGTTCTGGGGACTATCCATTAGTGATGATGGCACGGTGCCATTTGTAAATGTCTGTGAAAATATTCTGAAATCCATAAAATTATTATTCAATGCTTCCAGCTTTGATGGTCGAAAAAAAGTCTCATTGAGGTTTGCCATGCTCTCATTTATTATCGATATTGCCTGTCTTGACAAGCTAGCATCAGCCAAGTTTATATCTTTGTTGTTAGAAATTTCATTAATTAGTCCACCAAATATATAATTTTTAGAAAGTTCTTCTTGATTTCTAACCCGAATGCATATTGCACCAATTGCACAAGTGAGTAGAAAAAGAGAAATAACGATGATTCGCTTAGTTCTATTTCGCATAGTGCCCCCTATGAAAAGATACGTTCATTACGTTTTTATCATAATAAATAATACTTATAATAATATATTCAATCAGGACTAAGATAATCTCAAAATTAGAAATAAATATCACATGGCGAATGTATTTATATGTATTCCCAATAAAAACATCAACGTTTGTTCAAATTTTGTTAACAAATATCCCACAGTATCAACACAATAAAAGGTTATATTATATATATAGGAATTATAATTCTAAATATTAAACAAAATTTCAAGGAGAGATTTTATGGGAAAATCAAAAAAAATTATCGGAATGGGCTTGGGGTTAGCTGTACTTGTTAGTTCTGTAAGTTTTGCTTTTGCTGCTGATGGACAGTCTCAATCAACATTAAATACAGCAAAGTCAAAATATCAAAGTGTAGAACACTTTAAAGGGAAAGGTGGAGGACAAAGAGTAAATATCCTTTCAAGTCTTGTTACAGCAGGTACTATTACGGCTGATCAACAAAAGATTATACAGAATGCAATGAAGCCGGCTAAAGATTCAAATAAAACAATGAAAGCAAGTCTTGATAGTTTAGTAACCGCAGGAACTATAACTCAAGCACAAGAAGATGCCATTACAAAAGCTTATGATGCTGCTAAAGCCAAGATGGAGGCTGAGCAACAAACGAGATTAGAAGAAATGGCTAAAGAAAAGGGTATAACAGTGGCGGAGTTAAAAGTTCAGATGGAAAAACAGAGGTCTGAAAGAGGAATGGATGGAGAGTTCAAGGGTAGGGGCCATGGCCAAAGGCAGGCTGGGTACGGGAGATTTCAATCCAAGATTGGTTCAACTGAAACGGTAGAATCTAAATAAATAAGAGATAATAATGCAGCTTTGGAAGGGACAGGTGCTTGGATTTTAGGCACCTGTCCCTTATATTCATTTAGAAGAAAAGAGTAAATAATATATTCGTAACTTGATTGTTTAATTGTGTTGTGGTATTATCTTCAAATAAATCGGCTATTATTCTAATATTATAAAGGAATTGACAGTTAGGAGTGTACCGAATTAGTATTGAACAACTTTTGCACATCTTACGATGCTTCGAAAGCATACTGTGACTATTTAAACGGATACTAACCGTTTAAATAAAAACTAATATAAGGAGAGTTTATGCGATATGTTTTTCTTGGAGTAGTTCTGGTTATTTATGGGCTATTAAACTATTATATTGGGCTTAGAGGTTTGCAGAGTGTTAATGCTAAAATTCCTATTAACAAAGCAGCTTATTGGATGATTTTAGGCTCATTTGCAGTGATGTATATTGTAGGAATGTTGGGTAAAAATTATTTGCCAGAGATGCTCGACCGTATTTTCAGTACTATCGGGGGTTACTGGCTGGCTGCATTTGTGTATTTGATTGGCTTTGTTGTAATTCTAGACATAAGTAGATTTTTGGGTAAAAAGCTTAACATTATGCCTAATATATTGAAAAACAATACTTGGTTAATAGCTTTGTCTGTTTTGGTAATAGTTGCGTTTATACTTGTAATAGGGACTTATAACGCAATAGTACCTAGAGTTGTGAATTATAATATAAGCATTGATAAAAAAGCAGGGGATTTGAAACAACTCAAATGTATAATGATTTCTGATATTCACTTAGGAGAAGAAGTAGGACGGGATAGATTACATAACGCTGTAGAAATTATTAATAAACAAGGTGCTGATCTAGTAGTTTTTACTGGTGATTTAATAGATAATGACATTAAGCCAATAGAGAAGGCACACATGTTGGACGAGCTTAAAGGTATAAAGTCCAAGTATGGGGCTTATGCTATACTTGGCAATCATGAGTATTATGGAAAAAATACTGAAAAGATAACAAAGCTGATCGAAGATAGTGGAGTCACAGTGCTGAGAGATAGATATGTCAAAATTCAAAACAGTTTTTATTTAGTAGGTAGAGAGGATAGTTCGGGCTCTCTGTATGGGTACAATAGGGCTAAGTTAAGTTCTTTACTTACCGGAGTTGACAAAAAACTACCTGTGATTGTACTTGACCATCAGCCTGTTAGTTTAGCCGAACCCCGGAAGGAAGCTATAGATTTACAGCTTTCAGGACATACACATGCAGGACAGCTATTCCCTATAAGTTTAGTCACTAGTGCGATATATGAAGAGGATAATGGGTACCTAAAAGACAAGAGATTTAATTTAATTGTCTCTTGTGGATATGGAACTTGGGGACCAGCAATAAGAATTGGAAGTCAATCGGAGATTGTTGATATAACTATTAATTTCGCTCAATAGACCATTTATTCGAAAATGTAATAAAAGCAGCCATATCAATGGAATTGAAAACTCATTGATATGGCTGCTTTCATTTATTAAGAAACTTTCTCAGTTGAATTCAGTACTAGTCGGAAAAATAGATTAGATAAATCGGGTTGGCCCCAAATAGTATCCTACTATCCGGCCAAAATAATTATTCGTTTTTGTAAAGTTGTTTATTTTTTCTTAGGTAGGTTAAACTTCAAAGCCCTCTTTGGCTTACTAGGTTCCGCCGGCTTATCTATATTTAACATATTTGCATACTCGGGATAATACATCTCTATAATGTTCTTTATTGTTATTTTAATAGCCGAGTATACTGGTATAACTATTATTAGACCTATAAATCCGAAAATTGGGATGATACCCATCAACAAAAGTATTACTGTTAGAGGATGAATGTCCATACTTTTCTTCATTACCTGTGGAGAAATAAAGTTATTGTCTATTTGCTGTACAACCATCATTACTATAAATATCTTAACTGCCATAAAAGGGTCACTGGCTAGCGATAGCAATATTGCTGGAATGATTCCAAGCCATGGGCCGAAGAACGGAATAATACAGGTTATCATAGCGAAAATGGCTAGTATTAATGAATATTTGAGGCCAATTATGAGATAACCTATATACATGAAGATACCAATTAGGAAAGCAACCAAAAGCTGTCCTGCGATGTAATTTGATAACACAAAATCTATATCAGTCAGTATTTTTCTAAAATTCTTTTTATGTGATACTGGAACAAATCTAACAATACTTGAGGAAAATTTATCCCCATCGATAAGAAAGTAAAACAAAATAATAGGTATTATTAAGAGAATAGATCCGATGTTTGTAATTGCTCCAATAAAATTGATAGTACCTGTTCCGAGACTCTTTGTAATGCTTTCTACATAGCCAGAAATATTACTACTTATTTCTGGTTTATCAAAATAACTGAACAAATTATTAGCAAAAAAGTTATCTACTGTATTCTTTGCTTGATCAAACAGTGTAGGAAAACCTTTTACAAATTCATTGAACTGTGTTTTGATAATAGAACCTGTATAAGAGCTGAGTAGCACTAGAGCAGAAAGAACAATTACAAAGGATAGTAAAATAGCCCATATATGAGGAAACTTTGCCTTCTCTAACAATCTTACAAGTGGTCTTAGAATATAATAGAGCAAGCCTCCAAATAGTAATGGGAATATTATTGAGGTGATAAAGCTTTGAAAGGGAGAAATAAAGAAATCTATCTTCCCAAACATAAATATAATCAGTAAAGCCAGCAAAAGGTAACAGCCGTACTTAAAGAACTTGCCTCTAAAAAAACTATTATTAATGTTATTACTATTGTTTTGCATACATACCTCTTTTATAATTGACTTATTTTATATTTTACTTAATTAGTTTATATACTAATACCATAGATTATAATTTGTTATGGTAAAATATACAAGCCTTTGTTAATCTACGGCATAACGATAATCGGTTCGATTAGTATAAAATTTGCTAATCTTTAACGGCGTTGCCTTGTTATTTTTGCCGACAGATATGTAAATTTTACAACGTGCTTACCCATGGGTATTCGGTATGCGCTGTAATAATGCAAAAGGCAAGATACCTTTAATATTTTACAACCTCAGATAGCGGACCTTGTAATATCATAGGCTTTTTATCCTTGTCTAGCCACTTTACTATAGCTATCAAATTACTCTTATCAGTAGCGATACAGCCATTTGTATACTTAAGCTTAGCTTTTGAATTGGATATATGAAAAAAGATTGCGCTACCTTTATTTTTTGCCCGTGCTGTATTATATTCTATGTTGAAAAACATATCATAAACACCATTTTTCATTTTGCTAAAATTCTCTGCACTTTTCCATCTTGCCTTGACAGGCTCTCTTTGATGAGTGTTATAATACTTTGAATTCGAGTCATCCACCCATACATCTTTTGAATCATACTTGTAAAAGTCCAATCCTGTGACTATGTTGCTGGTTTTACTGTAACAGGTTCCGATTTTGAACGCACCTATAGGTGTTTTGTTATCGCCCTCAATTTTATTAACTGAGAAGCCATTTAAGCCAATGCAACCTGTAATGTTTTTATGTATGTTGACCCAGATATCTTTCTTTTTTTCATATGTACTAATTACAACATTTGAGCTGTTACTGTTTATTGAGGTGACTACAATTAGCTGCTGCGAGGTGTCATTAGTCTTAATGAATTTGAGGTTTGAAATTGTTTTATTGCTTAGTGTGTAGGTTGTTTTATCGAATTTGCTAAGGGGTATATCCTGAATTTTGTAGTTGCTAAACTCCATATCTTCAAAATGCCACCATTCTGTGCTAATAGTTTTGAAGCCAGCTGACTTCATTGCTTTCGATAAAATATCAAGATGTGTTCTCTGCTCAAGTGTCATGCCCTTGTAGTTAGGAGATGCCTTGGATGTAAAATTGTCAAACTCAGTAGGCATTTTTACGTCTTTACCATCCTTGTCAGTTAGGGTAACATCAACTGCCGCACCTCTATTGTGCTTTGAACCCGAACGATATGGATTTGCAACATAATTCTTATTTGGGGTAGCCTCCCACATGATTTTCTGAACGCTAAGTGGCCTGTAGGCATCCCAAATTTTAATTGTGTAACCTTGTTTTTTAACAAGATTATTAGCTTTGATGAGTTTATCCAGAGTGCCTTTTGTTAAAACACAAGTGGGGGAGGGGTATAACGTTTTCTTGACAAAGTTATCACTGGTACCATATTTCATTTCAATGGCAAAATCTTTACTATAATCTTTGACCAATACAAGCTCTGACTTTTTTACTATCGGCTTGGTATCAGCAGCAATTACAAGAGAAGAACCTACATTAAGCAAAATTAAGGCAAATGATATAAATATTATTATGATGATTAAGTGACTTCTTTTAGCCATGAGTATACTCCTTTCTTTATATCTAATCCAAGCTTTTTCTAAATCTCTTTGTCGCAATAACTAGTATAACTATAGTAAAAAGCAAAAGTGCCAAGGTGTCCTGCCATAGGTACTGTAACCCTATTCCTTTTAACATAACTCCTCTTATAATATCAAGGAAATACGTTAATGGTATAAAATAGCCTATAAATTCAATAACTTTTGGCATTGCCGCTCTAGGAAAAATAAATCCAGATAGAAGTATACTAGGAAGGAGAACAAATACCATCGCTAGCATTGCCTGAGTTTGGTTCTTAGAAAAGGTGGAGATAAGCATTCCAATTGACAACGAGCAATAAACAAATAGGAAGCCTAAAAGTAATAATAACCCTAATGAGCCTGCAACATTCACCTTGAAAACCCAAACACATAGTGCCAGAGCAAATAAAAAGCCTGCGTATCCAATTACGATATAAGGAATGAGCTTACCTAATATCAATTCTGATGGTTTTATCGGAGTAACAATTAGCTGCTCAATAGTGCTTCTCTCTTTTTCGCGTACCAGCGCAAAAGCAGTGAGCATTATTGTTATATTTTGAAGAATTAAGCCAACCAAACCGGGAATTGTGAATCTGGTGTTTTCAAGATCAGGATTATACCATACCTTGGTTTTAAGAGATATACCAGGAAGTTTTTCTGCTGAGATTCCATACTTCATGAGCTTTTGTGCAGTGTATTTTTGTGAATACGTGCGGGTGAGGAGTAGACCACTGCTTAGAGCTGTCCTAGCGGTAGTCGGGTCAGTACCATCAATAACTAATTGAATTTCCGCGTTAGTATTACTTTTGATTTTCTCAGAATAGTTTGTTGGAATAATCAGACCTGCCTTTACTTTACCACTATCAACTAAATCAGCGAGCTGCTTTTCATTATCCACGTTCTCAGTGATAATAAAATATTTGGAATCAGCAAACGTTTCAATAAATTTGCTGCTATCCTCAGTCTTGGACTGGTCAAAAATAGCAGTAGGGATATTGTCTACATTAGTATTAACAGCATATCCAAAAAGCAACATCATAACTATAGGCATCATAATTGGAATTGCCATGCTAATTCGATCACGTTTGACCTGGATAAATTCTTTCTTTATTATAGAATTAAATCTTTTGAAGCTAAATCTGGACTTTTTCATAGCGTTTCATCATCCCCTTTCAAGAATTTTAAATTGTCAAAAGTGTTGGTAATCTTATGGTTTGTGGCATTTTCAACATATTTGATGAAAATATCTTCTAGATTGTCAACACCTTCCTGCTTCATGAGTTCCTTTGGGGAGGCAATATTAATTAGCTTGCCATCCATGATAAAGCCAACAGTGTCACAACTAGCGGCTTCATCCATGTAATGAGTTGTAACTAAAATAGTGATACCCTGCCTTGATAGCTCGTGGATTATTTCCCAGAAAACTCTTCTTGAAACAGGATCAACCCCAGCAGTTGGCTCATCTAGAATCAAAAGCTTTGGCTTGTGAATGAGAGCGCAACCCAGTGCCAATCTCTGCTTCCAACCACCTGAGAGTGTACCTGCAAGGCTTTTTTCCTTACCTGTAAGGTTTGCCATCGCTATAAGTTCTTTTTTCCTTGCTTCAGTTACCTTCTTTGACAATCCGTATACTCCTGCATAGAAATTCAGATTTTCCTCAACAGTCAGATCCTCATACAAACTGAATCTCTGACTCATATAGCCTAAACCTTGCCTAACTGCTTCGGTTTCCGTGGCTACATCCTTACCCATTATCAAGGCACTACCACTGCTAGGGTGTAATACTCCACATAACATACGAATTGTAGTAGATTTTCCCGAACCATTTGGACCTAAAAATCCAAATATTGTTCCTTGTGGGATTGAAAAACTTATATCATCAACAGCTATGAACGTGCCAAATTTTTTTGTGAGATTTCTAACACAAATTGCGTTTTCCATATTTCCTCCTTGTACTTTCAAAGGCTTTGTTAGCAAGCCTAAAAGTAGACTAACAATTAATCTTCTTTAATTATTCTTACTATGCTGTGGCGAAATTCCGTCAATTATTACAGCAATCATACTATCAATCTCTTTCTCGCTATCTGATAGCTTGAAATTATCGGTGAATAACATTTTTTGACCAATAAATACAAAGAAGTTACCTACCATGCTTCTAATCATAATCATAGGATCAATATCAGTTCGAACTTGGCCTTTACTAGCTAGATCATTAAAAAATGGCATAATAGTCTTACTCGATTTACTGATAATGTTTTCAAACAAGGCGTCTCGTATATCTTTATGAAAAAGTGCTTCGCTAATAACTACTCGGAACATGGGGAAGAACTTCTGAACCAGATTAAATCTATCCATTAAGATATCCTTTAGTACAGTTCTCAAGTCTTTTTGCTCTTCATTTTTAAAGATTTTTTCGAGAGAAGCTATTACAACTTTGTTTGAAACAATTTTAATTGCTTGAAGCATTACACCATGAAGAATATCCTTTTTCGTTTTAAAGTATCTAAATATTGTACCCTCGGCAACACCAGCTCTTTTAGCAATTTCACTTGTAGTGGCTGACGAAAAGCCCTTTTCATTTGATATTTGAATGGCAGCTTCCAATATCCTTTTTTCTTTGTCTGGCAAATCCAGCTCAGATAAATCGATGTTTGAATCCATAGTATCATTTATTCCTTTCTGTATTTTAATTAGTATAAGTAATATGGGTTCGTAGTCAACTTGCTATTTTGTTCATCAAACTAGGCACTTCATAACTTTTAAGCTACTTTTTACCTCTTAATAGAGCTCTGCATATCTTTTCTGTAGATTTTATAGAAATAAATAGTTATAAAATGTAAAATGAGTGAGCACTCACTACATTTTTATATTATACCTATATCATAATGAAGTCAATGAGTTTTTCTACATTGTGACATTAGGTTTATGAGATTTTTTTATAAGGTAATTATAAAGGGGATATTATGAAATTTGACAATAAACTACATTAAATATAAACTCATAAAAGTAATGAAATATATATAAAATATATTATATTTAGACTACTTGAAATAATTTTATAACGATCAATGGAAACGATTAAAATAAATATTACTTGAGGGGGATGCATGTTGAATAGCAAATTTGAAAAGGATCAATACTTAATAAGAAAGAAAATTCTCTCTTTTATGGGAGCAAAGTTTCACATTTTTGATTCAGACGGACAGGTCATATTGTATTCGAAGATGAAAGCATTTAAACTCAGGGAGGACATCAGATTATACAGTGGTGAGGATATGATGGATGAACTTCTGACAATCCATGCCAGAAATATAATTGATTTCTCAGCAATTTATGATGTTTTTGATACAAAGTCAGGACAAAAGGTTGGGGCTCTGAAAAGAAAAGGTTTAAAATCTATCATGAAGGATGAATGGATTATCATAAATCAAAATGATATGGAGATAGGATTTATCAAGGAAGACAGCCTTGGGCTTGCAATTCTAAGACGTTTTCTCACTAATCTAGTACCTCAAAAGTATAATGTTGAAATAAATGGCATAAAAATCTGCGAGTTTAAACAGAATTTTAATCCATTCGTTGCAAAATTAAATCTTGATTTTACATTGGATAAAGAAAATGTGCTAGACAAAAGGCTAGGAATTGCTGCTGGTATTCTACTATGTGCAGTTGATAGCAAGCAAAACTAGAGTGACAAATAAAGGGGCTGTTGCTAAATGCGACGGCCCCTTTATAATATAATTATTTTGGTAATGTTAAGTAAATAATAGGGCATACTAATTTTTGAGAAACACGTTGCATATTAATTGAATCTATTTATATTAATATTAGAAATTGTGATCCGGAGAATAAATGACTTTATCAAAAAAAACTTTAAGAATATTTAAATATATGGGGATTGGTTTCGTAGCTGGAGTGGCAAATGGGCTCTTTGGCTCAGGTGGAGGCACCATTGCCGTCCCTGCAATGGTGTTTTTGTTAGAAGAAGAAGAACATAGGGCGCATGCTACAGCTCTGCTAATTATATTGCCGTTGACAATTGTCAGCGCCTACTTTTATTTATCTAAAAACTATGTAGATTGGAATATAACATGGAAAGCTATGGTAGGTGGGGTTGTTGGTGGAGCAGTTGGTGCATTTCTCTTAAATAAATGTCCCTCAGGCTTATTAAGAAAAATTTTTGGAGCATTTATGATATTAGCAGCGTTTAAAATGATTTTTTAATAGTAAAACCCAACTTATACTGTTTACTGTTGAAATTAAATTAATCATAAAATTATAGTAGATGTACCTTATGGGATACATCTAGTAACCTACGACTGGTTATGCTTCTTCTGCGAAAGTCATGTTATATAAAAACTACGAAAATATAAAATTGTAAAGATATTAAAATAAAAATATAAGAAAGTAGGCCTAGTATTATGATAGTTATATTAATTGGCTTGGCAGCAGGAATTATTAGCGGAATGGGAATAGGTGGAGGTGCTATTTTAATACCCGCACTTGTTTTTTTTGTTAAGCCAGAGCAGCATGTGGCCCAGAGTGTTAACTTACTGTTCTTTATACCAACTGCCGTAGTAGCACTTGCAATACATATTAAACGCAAAAGTGTTGATTTTAAAATGGGCGTTCCAATATTACTTTTTGGTTTAGGTGGTTCAATATTGGGGTCAAAAATAGCGTTATCGATGGATGGGGACATACTACGTAAAATATTTGGACTTTTTCTGCTTGCAATGGGCTTGTATGAAATATTGGGCAAGGCAAAAGTTAGTAAATAATAGAACCATTTGAAAATCAAGTTATCTTGAGCCATCTCAAAAGCCCCTCATGAATATACATGGATGTAAGTATTTAAAATAAAAGGATTATACTTTAACTTTTGGAAAAACAAAAATAAAACTACACAAATCAGCTATAATGTGATAATATGGATAAAATTAATTGAAAATTATTACAAATAATGTAGTAAATTAATCTATTTTGCAACTAATTAGGAGTGAATTAAAATGGAGCAAATCCTTTTACATATATCATATGGAGATTTCTTCTGTGAGTACGATATTGAAAAACTAAATAAAGATACAATTACAATTGGAAATAGCGAAAAAGATGACATATATATTGAATCAGAACAATTAAAACCTAAACATGTTGTTATTGAAAAAAGGCTTGATACATGGATTATATTAGTTCCACTTTCTCGAAGCTTAATACATAGAGACCGTAAGATAGATAAAAAGTTTTTGGAAAATAGTGATGATTTTATCATTTCAAACCCCAAAATAAGCAGTGATAGTGTATCAATAGTTGTTTGGGATAAGAAATTATTTACTGTTGAAGTATCAAAGTATAGCCTAAAAGAAATAAATGAGATTTCAATCGGAAGTAATCCAAGTAATAACATTGTTTATGACAATAAACTTGTTTCAGATTATCATGCAACGATAAAAATTATGGCTGACGGTGAATTTCATGTAGTTGCTAAAAGTGGGTGTGCATTACATGTTAATGGAAGAAAATGTGAGGAGAAGCTCCTTAAACCTGGTGAGATTATCAATGTTTGGAGATATAAGATTGGTTTTGACAAAACGCATATAACAGTTTTTAAAATTGGAGGAACTGTAACAGTTAACAACCTGAAAGAGATAGTGTCAATGGAATTGACATACCCTCTGTTTCAAATTTCACCTAGGCTAGAACCAGAGTTACCAACTGAAGAAATTTCGATACCTAATCCGCCTGGGAAAAGTACTAAACCTAATATAAGTTTTGGTTTTTGGCTACAACTATTTTTACCACCATTATTATCGACAATTTCAATATTTGCATATCCTAAATCTGCAATGTTTATGCTACCTATGGCGATAGGTACAGTAGTGATTTCTATAACTAATTTAATTACTCAATCTAGTACATATAAAAAACGCGAAAAATTACGTACAAAGAAATATATGGAGATTATTAATAAAATCGATGCTGAGTTAAAATCAATCAACGATGTCCAAAAATCAGTCTCTTTAAAGACTCATCCGGATTTGTTTGAGAGTAAGCAGATGGCAATAGATAAATCAAGACGGCTGTGGGAAAGAGCCAACGACGATGCTGACTTTCTTGATACAAGGTTAGGCATTGGAGAAACACCCTTGTGTGTAGATATAAAATATCAGGATTCTGAGTTAAATTTAGATGAGGATTCTTTACTAGATGAACCTAAAAATTTATTTGATAAATATAGTATTGTAAAAGATATTCCAGTTTCAGTTCCACTATTTGAGGCTTGTACAGTAGGAATAGTTGGTATAAGAAGTAGTGTTTTAAATACCTTAAGAGCTATAATTTTGCAAATAGCCTCTAGACACTCATATGATGAGGTAAAAATTATAATGATTTTCTCAAGTGAAGAGGAGGAGTGGAACTGGGTTAAATGGCTTCCTCATATTTGGGATGAAAATAGAAAAAATAGATTTATAACATGTAATGGTGAGATAGCTCATGAAATGTTATTATCTCTTAATGACATACTTAAAAAGCGTGAGAATGAAATTATTAATTCAGCAAATGGGAGTAAGCAGGAAGGCAAATTTCTACCACATTATGTTGTAATATTGGCTGATAGACAGATGACAGAGAACGAAGCAATTATGAAAATACTAACCCAAAACAATAGCCAATTAGGAGTTTCAACGGTATTTGCATATGATAGGATGGAATACCTACCCAAGAATTGTAAGTACATCTTAGAAATGGGAGATGACGTAGGTTCACTTTATGAAAAGAAAAAAGCGTCAAAAAAGCTAAATTTTTTACCAGATATTATTTCTAGGGAGGATGCTGAAGCATTTGCTAGAGCACTCGCTCCAATTAGATTAAAGCAAATAGGTGCAGGACTTGATATCCCAAACAGCATATCCTTTCTTGGGTTGTTTGATGCAAGTTCTGTAGAAGAATTGAACGTGAATGTAAAATGGGCAAACAGCGAGACTTTTAAATCTCTGGCAGTTCCTTTGGGGGTTAGGGATGGTGGTGAGAAACTTTTACTTGATCTTCATGAAAAGTATCATGGACCACATGGGTTAATCGCTGGAACGACTGGATCAGGTAAAAGTGAATTGATCCAGAGCTTTATTCTTTCATTAGCAGTAAATTTCCATCCTCACGATGTAGTTTTTGTACTCATTGATTATAAAGGTGGAGGAATGGCCAATTTATTTGAAGGAATGCCACATCTAGTTGGGACTATTACTAACTTAGATGGAAATCAAATAACTCGTTCCCTTATTTCGATTAAAAGTGAAATTAAAAAAAGACAGGCGATTTTGGGAGAATTTAAGGTTAATCATATTGATGCATATCAGTCTTTATATAAGAAAAAAATGGCACCGTCACCATTGCCACATTTAATCATTATCATAGACGAATTTGCAGAATTAAAATCAGAACAACCCGATTTCATGAGAGAACTTGTAAGTGCTGCCAGAGTTGGAAGAAGCTTGGGTGTACATTTAATATTAGCAACTCAAAAGCCATCAGGTGTAGTTGATGACCAAATCTGGAGTAATGCAAGATTCAGATTATGCTTGAAGGTTCAAGATAAATCGGATAGTAGTGAAGTTTTAAAACGCCCAGATGCTGCAAATATAAAGCTTCCTGGTAGGGCTTACCTTCAAGTAGGTAATAATGAGATGTTTGAACTATTTCAGTCAGCGTGGAGTGGGGCTAAGTATGCACCTAATGACAAAAATGAAAATACAAATAAAAATGAACATTCTTTATTTAGAATTGATTTAGAGGGTAGAAAGAAACCTCTATTTGGGTACGAAAATACAAGAAAAGATATCAAAGGAATCTCACAACTAGAGGCAGTTATTGCTGAAGTTATTGATGCAGCAGCAAGAGAGAATATTAATAAGCTTAATGGACCTTGGCTCCCACCTTTGCCAGAAATTCTCTACCTTGGCGATGTAACCCAAAAAGATTATAAGCAATATGATTTTAATAATTGGGAAGAAGCTGAAAAATGGATTTGTCCAGCTATAGGACTTTTGGATAATCCTCATCAGCAAGTGCAAATACCCGCAACTATAGATTTGGGAAAAGAGGGGCATTTGCTTATATATGGATCTCCAGGTTCTGGTAAGACTACATTACTAAGTACTCTTATTACTTCCTTAGCTATTACATATTCGCCTAAAGATTTAAATATGTATATTTTAGACTTTGGTGGTAGAACCTTTGGTATATTTTCAAATCTACCACACGTTGGTGGAGTGGTAATGGGCGATGAGGACGAAAAATTTGCTAAGCTAATGAAATTATTGAAAAAGGAAATTGAAAAGAGGAAGAGGTTATTTTCCGATGTGGGAGTAAGTAGCTTAACTGCATATAGATACGCAGTTAAGGATAGTGAAATGCCTGCGATAGTAGTTCTACTGGATAACTATTCAGCTATGGCGGAATTATATCCTGATGCTGAGGAGACTTATTCTCAATTATCTAGAGAAGCAGGAAACTATGGTATTCATTTGGTTATAACTTCTAGTAGTACTTCTGCAGTAAAGTATAAGACGTCACAAAATTTCAAGCTGAGTATTGTGCTACAAATGACAGATAAAGGAGATTATAACAGCATAGTCGGGAAAACGAATGGACTTGAACCGTCACCTGTTAATGGAAGAGGATTAATAAAGGTAGGGATTCCTCTTGAATTTCAGACAGCATTACCTATAGTTGGAGAGAATGAAGCAGAAAGGTCAATAGAGTTAAAAAATCTGTTTCAGAAGATATCTGATGCATGGAAAGGCAAGAAGGCAAAGAATATTCCAATTCTTCCTGATGTGTTAGAGTATGAAGAATTGCTTCAAAATGATGATATTAAAGCAGAGATGATAAATAATAGCGATTTAATTCCTTTAGGATTAACAACTGAAGATATGGATCCTATATTAACTGATTTAAATGAGAATAATTGCTTTGTAATTTTTGGACAAGTACAAAGTGGTAGAACAAATATGTTAAAGTCATTAATTAAATCTATTTCTAGTAAATCTGATTTGAGTAATAGTTATATAGTAGATTCTCAAAATGCAGGATTATATAAATTAAAGTCACATGTAAAAGAAAGCTCATATATTACTGATGCAAGTACTTTAGCTATAGCAATAGAAGGTATAACTTTAGAACTTGAAAAAAGAAAGAATGAGATAATTAGAAAGAGAATGGATTCAGTAGAGATCTTTGATGATAAATCATATATCTCTAGTCTTCCTAAAATCTTCTTATTTGTAGACGAGTATATTGATTTTATTGCCATAGCAGATGATGTGATAAAGAGTAATATAGAATTGATTCTAAAAAAATATAAAGGTCTAGGTTTTTGTATGCTCATAGCAGGTATTACTGATGAAGTCTCTGCAAATAGTTATGATAGCATTACAAAAGCAATTATTGAGTGTCAAAACGGAGTATTGCTGGGAGGTAGCTTTGAACAGCAAAGAATTTTTAATTCTAGACTACCATATTCAGAGCAAAGCAAGATTCTAGATATGGGAGAGGCATACTATCTAAGTAAGGGAAGAACCAATAAGATAAAGGTTCCATTTATATAAAACAAGTAAAATCCTGCAGGCTAAGGAGGACAAATGGATACGGCAATTTTAACAATAAAATCATTTGAGGGAAAACAATTAATGGATTTAGAAGTGCCATTTGACATTACATCAGATGAACTGGCACAATTGCTTGCAAATTATATGCAAATAGAGAGTATAAAAGGGCTATGGGTTGATTCCCTTAAGAGAAATCTCACAAAAGGTGAGACATTAAAAGAAGCAGGTGTTTGGGAAGGTAGTTATATTACTATTGACCCAACTACTTAACTTTCGAATTAAATTCCTAGTTATTATTTAACAGGATTTTAATAATACATAATGAGAGGATGTTATAAAATGGCAACTGGTAACATTAGAATTACGCCCCAAACACTTATTACAGAGTCGAATAAACTCAAAGGTCTTGCAGATCAACATGATACTACTTTTAAGTCAATGACCAAATTAGTTGATGGATTGAAAAGTCAATGGGAAGGGCAAGCATTGGATGCTTTTTCTGGTTCATATGACCATGCAAAGACTGAATTAGCAAAATTTAGACAAGCTATTGATGTTTTTACTAGTAGAATGGTACTTGCAGCTAAAAAGCTAGAAGAAACAGATATTGCATTAAAGAACGCATTCAAGTAAGGTGAACTTTATACAAAAGGGTGTAATTACACTCATTACACCCTTTTGCATAAAAACTTGGGAGGTGTGATTATGACAATAATAAAGGTAAATGCAACTGAATTTGAGAGAATAGCTGCTAAATTTGATACAGCAGCAAGTAATTGTACAAAGATTCATGCAAAGATTAAAAGTGCTACAGACAATCTGACAACTAATTGGCAGGGTAATAGTAAAACATCGTTCAAAAAGGAATTTAATACATTATATAAAAACATGGATAGCTACAAGGTAGTATTAGAAGGAATTTCAAAAGATATTAAGGAAGTAGCTCTTAGGTTTAAGGAAACTGATGAAAGTTTAAAAAGTATTATAAATAAATGATAGACAGTAAAATAATTATTAATTAACAAACGGCTATTAATTCCCAGTAGGAGGGAATAATTATGAATCGATACGAGATTGCGAGAAGTATTAGTGGGGCTTCAAGTTCGATAAGTAAATTAAAAAGCGCTTCAAGTAGTTTTGAAAAAGGCAAAAATCAGACAAATACTGCATCAATTAAAAATGAAAGTAATTATAAAGGAGCTTCCTCAGGGATTATTAAAAGGGAATTATCTAAATACATAAAAGCAATTCAAAACAATGAAGATACAGTTGGACAAAAAAAAACTGCCATACAATCGAGAATAAGTCAACTTGAATACCTTGATAGGCAGTTGGCTGAGCAGGAGAGGCAACAACAGGAAAGAGAAAGGCAAAGGCAAGCAGATGCCCAAAGGCTAGTAGAAGCGCGAATATATGCTCAAAGCTCAAAAAAATAACTCAAATAGAAATGTTAACAGCTAATACTTATGGATTATTTTCATATGTTTAATGTAAATAGTATTTTATGATTAATAATAAGTATACTTGGAGGAATAAATATGGAGATAGAAAATTCAGATAATTCAAGAAGTCAGGAAATGAATAACATGGGGTTGGCTTTATTGAATGCAGATAAGAACCAAAATGCAATAAAGTACTTTGAAAAATCTATACAAGCTGATTTAGATTTCTTTGAACCGCATTACAATAAGATAAAAGCCTTTATTGCTAATGAAAAATTTGACGAGGCAATGGATTGCTTAAATGAAATAATTAATGAAGATGAAAATCAGAAGCATGCTTACTATATAAAGGCTAATATTCTATTTTATTTCTATAACAGTGTGAATGAAGCAATCGAACTATATAATAAGGCAATATTTTTAGGTGAAAAAAATGAGAACATTTTTCTGAATCTTGGTATATGTATGTCTAGCTGTGGACAGAATGAGCAAGCAATTAAATGGATTGAAAGGGCAGAAAAACTTAATGAAAAGAGAATAGATATATTAATAAAAAAAGGAGAGGTACTTACCACTCTTGAAAGATATGAGGAAGCAATTATTACATATGATAATATACTAGTTCAACAAGCTGATAATCAAGATGCATATCATTTTAAAGCGATAATACTTGCTCAAATAAATAATAATAGAGAAGCCTTAAATGTTTTGGATAATGCTGAAGAGATTATCGGAACTTCAAGTATATTTGAGTTTGATAGAGCAGTAATATATGAGAACATGCAAGATATTGAAAAAGCATTATACTATACTGATAGGGCATTAGAATTTGATGATAAAAATACAGTAGCGTTACTGAAGAAGGGCTACCTACTTTCCATTTCTGGAGACTATAATAGAGCAAAGCAGATTTTCAACTTAATATCCGATATTGATCCTCAAAATTTTGAAGGTATGTTTAATAAAGCAAATTTGCATATGCTTCTTAAAGAATATAAAGAAGCTAATGAAATATATAATTTTATACTCGATAATAGTCAGGATAACAATCAATTTAGCATCTATTCATATTATTTTAAGGCCTTAAGCTTAAAAAACCTAGGTGATTTAGAAGGCTCACAAAAAGCATACCAGACTGCAATTGTTTTCTATAGTGCATTAGCATTAAAGTATTCTCAAGATGTTCAACTAATGGTATTGAAGGCGAACACCCTAAGAGATATGCAAAAATATCTAGAGGCAGATGAAATATATGAATATATATTAGAACTAAATGACAAATCAGGTGATGTACATTTAATGAGAGCTAAAAATTATCTTTATATGTCAAATACTGAAAAAGCAAAGGAACAATTGGATTGTGCAGTTTTAATAAATAAAGCTTTCTCTGAAGTAATAGGCTTAGATGATGAATTTAAAGATATATATAATAAAATATAAAGTTAGGGGGTGATTTATTGGACAAGATTGAAGCTAAAATAACCTTAATACAAGAAACTATTAATCAGTATAAAGCATGTAGAACAGAACTTGAAAATATGTTGACAAATCTAAATAGTGGTATAGATTATTTAAAGCTAAGTTGGGAAGGACAAGCCCAAAAATCATTCTTCGAGAAATGCTATCCACAGTTTAAAGATAGTCTAAATAAACATATAAAGTTGATTAGCTTTTTTGAGAACGAATTGAACAAGTATAATGGACAATTGAAAAATTTGATTAAAGAGTTAAAAAGGCAAATTGCTTAATTTGGTATGGAATAGTTTTTTTAGTGTTTAAATTGCTTGTCAAGGGGGGTCCTGTTGTATAAATGTATTTAAAAAAAATGTATTTGATTATAGTTTCTTCAGTATTAGTTTTGTTAATAGGAATAAGTATATTCCAGTTCATATTTTGGAATAAGAATACGAAAGAATTAAAAGGTTCATACGAAGAAGAAATCGTGGCTTTGGAAAAGGCAGTATCTAGTTATGGACCTATGGGTAGTGTATGGACTGTATCTAATCAAACATCTCCAGGACAGGAAGTTACATTGGAGGATTTGGTGTCTGTAGAAATGTTAGGTAAGAACATAGGCAAAACTTATATCACTGATCCAAATAAAATAATTGGAAAATATTTTAAAATAGCTTTAATGCCAGGAACCCCGTTGACGGAAGATATTTTTATGTATGAGATTATAAATGACTCTGTTCGTCAATTTGAAGTTGTCTCATCAACAATTCCAGTTGGATTACAGGTGGGAGATTATATAGACTATAGGTTTTTGTTACCCAAGGGTGAAGATTATGTGGTTATGCCACATAAAAGAGTAGAGGGGTTATATGACAAGGTTATTACTTTGCATATGACAGAGGAGGAGATACATACTTACCAAAGCCTACTTGTTGACTATTTTATTAATTATGGAAGCCAAATATATATGACAAAATACCTAGAACCAAGTATTCAAAAGCCTGCTCAGAAGTATTATCCTATATCTAATAATATACTAAACTTAATGTCAATAGACCCTAATGTTACAGAATTAATTGAGGAGTCTATTATAAAGAATAGAAGAGCAATCTTAGAGAATTCTTTGAAAAGTATTCAAGAAGATATAATTTCTAAAATTGGAAGTGCTAGATCTTCCATTAAAAGTGATTTAGATTCCGCAAATAGCACATTTAGTGAAAGAATAGAAATGAGAGAACAGCAGCAGCTATTAAATGGTGAAAATCCATCTGATACGCAAACTAAGACTAATGAGTCAGGTTCTATCCCTTCGTCAAATAAATTGCAACAAAATAGTAATATTATCGAAGAAGAGCGACTAGATTCAACAAAAGAAGTAACCCAATCCGAAAAAGTAACACAGACTGAAGATAATAATAATAAACCAAAGCCAACTACTTCTGAGAAAAAAGAGGATTCGAGTAATGGTAGCAAAGTTTCAAAAGAACCAGAAACGAATGGGGTAGTAGAATGATTATTGTATGTAATGGGTACGCTGATAAAAGGCCCATAGTTTATGCGCTAATAAAACTTTTAAAGGAATTTGGTGATGTCGCTGTTATTTCTCAAAACAAGCGGTTGCAACGATTGCTAGAAGATAGGACAACTTCAGGTCATTATAATAATGTTTATGTTGCTGTAAGCGAGTTTACTCCAGATGAAATATTCAGTGAAATTGAATATGAAAAAGAAGACTTTGACCATATTATCTATGATACATATGATGCGTTTCCAGCAAATTATGATGTATTTATTCACTGTAGAAGCTATGGTATGTCTAAAGTAGAACATGAAATTATTGAGTATATTTCTGGAGTTGTTCAGTACAATTTTGTTTATGATGGAAAAAAGGAGCTGGGATGCTGGAATATACCTGTAACTTTACCCCTCATGAAAAGTGTAGAGGAATTTGAGGCTAAAAGAATTATGGTACCGATAGAAAGTAGTGTTGTAGTCAAAAGTATAGCAAAACTATTGGCTCCTAAACTCGACATTACTGAAAAAAATGCCGTTAAGATTCTTAAGAGAGGATGGAGATAAATATGAAAATTGCAGTGATGTCTCCTTCTAGAGACCAAGGAATCACAACAGTAAGCATTTTACTAGGTCAGGCACTTGCTCAAACACAAGGTTTAACTGTTTGTTTAACACATTCGGGGCTACAGAATAATGCTTTGGAATCTTATCTAGGACAAAAAAATATAGTAGATAAAACAAAATCAATAAGTCAACTAATAAAATTATTGGAATCTAATTCTATTGGTGGAAACGATGTTGGGGAATTCTGTACCCAAATAGTTCATAATTTCGATTTTTTGAATACTGTTGAGACAAATATAAATGATGAAGTAAGTGCAAGATTGTTAAAATTTATAATACCAAATGTTAAGCATGATGTGGTTATTACAGATATTGTAACTGAGTTATGGGAAAACACAACTCAACAGGTAATACAGCTGGCCGATATTGTTATAATAGTTTTATCTCAAAATTTGCTAACTGTTGAAAAGTTTAACGCATGGAAGGAAAGTGAGTATTATAATTTATTAAAGGGTAAGCCAATTATGTATGTTATTAATAAATATGATGGCTATATTTCTGCCTTTAGGGATTATACTAAGAAATCATCACTTAAGCATGTACAGTGTTGTAAAATATCTTATTCACCATTTATCTGTAAAACTGCTAATTTAGGCCAACTCCAAACCTTATTACCATATATAATTCAAAAAGATCTTAGAGTTTGTGAGTTAAATAACGATATTCGTGAATGCATGCAATTAATAATGGCACATATGGGGGAGCAATTCAATTGGAGGTAGAATAAATGACAAATACCATTCTAACTATAGTCACATTAATTTGCTCTATTGGCGTGCTGTATTATATTTATCATAAGGCAAAAGCAGAAACAATTGACTATAAGGAATCAAATTCCTTCACACTAGATTCATTATTAGAAATTGTCAGAAATAGTCTGACAGAACTAGTAAAGGAGGAGAATGTTGACAGTTATATGGATGAAAGTGAGTTTGAAAACTTATATAAAAGAAAAGCTAGAATTCAAGATGCAATGGTAAACAGCGTTTATGGAATTGAAAGTGCAAAAACTATAGTTCAAGATTTAATTCGAAATGTTATAGTTGAAAAACTTACTTGTGTTGAAGAAGTTCTTAAAATTATTGACTTTAATTCTAGAAATCTTGATATTAGGATCAAGTTTGAAATATTACTATATTTTTTCAAAAAGTATTATGGCAAGGAAGCACTTGCAGCACTAATTGAAAAGTATGATTTAGACAAAGAACGCTACGAAATAGAAGAAAGGCTTGAACCAAGTTATATCATTAGAGAAGAAGATATTAATGAAATATACTTAAAAGAGGGTATCGAATTAGACTACGAAATAATGATTGATATTATCTCGTTATTAATATTTCAGAAGTACAAAGGTTTTGGTATTGTTGATACTATCAGAGAAATGAATATAAATGGATTTAATTGCGGAACCTCTGGCTCAATATTAAGTAATTTGAATGCAACTGATTGTGATAAACCAAAGGCGTCTCGATCAGTATGGCTTTATTACAGAGGCAAATACATACATTTAAAATTTCTAAATTTTAATACTGAAGAAGAATTAAGAAGAATTATTCAATTAATTTGCAGGTATAATAACCCAGGACCACTTACTGAAAAAAGAGGTTATCTGGTAAACACTATGTATGATAAGTCGCGTGTTTTGGCCATAAGACCACCTGTGTCAGAATATTGGGCTGTGTTTATTAGGAAATTCACACTATCAGATCAAACTACTGAGGCGTTACTTGATAAACCGTATACTAAAAATGCATATCTAGCGATACAGCTTTTAATGTATTTAATGTCATGTGAGGTGACTTGTGGTGTCACTGGTAGGCAAGGTTCTGGTAAAACAACTCTTATGTCAGCATTAGTTAAATATATTGATCCTCGTTATACAATACGTGTCCTGGAGATTGCACCTGAACTGTATTTGAGAGAACTATACCCAGAGAGAAATATATTATCAGTACAGGAAACTGACTACGTATCAGCTACCTTGTTACAGGATGCATTGAAAAAGTCTGATGCAGCTGTATCTATGGTGGGGGAAGTTGCATCAGATCCTATTGCTGCTAGAATGATTCAACTTGGTCAGGTTGCTTCTCTATTTACAATTTTTTCTCATCATGGAAAGACTGCAAAAGATTTAGTCTATTCATTGAGAAATTCGTTAGTTAATGCTGGAGGATTTACTAACATGCTTACTGCTGAACAGCAGGTAGTAGATGTCGTTAAAATTGACATCCATTTAGATTATACTCCTGATGGTAAAAGATATATTGAAAGGATATCGGAATTAATAAGATTAGACGAGGGAGTTCCATATCCTGAGTATGATAATACTAATCCTATTAACTCGATGAATTCAATCACTAAGGAATATTATGTTCGGCAGACAGATAGACAGACATTCATTACAAGAGATATATTAAAATATGATGTTAAAACACATACATACTACACAGCAGATTGGCTTTCTCAAAATTTATCAGACTATATGTTACATAATATATCAGACCAAAAGCGAGGCGAATTTAAACAATTTATAGCTGATAATTGGAATGGTGGTGAAGGTCAGTGATACCTTTTATAATTGTCGCAGGGGTATCGGTTCTAAGTATTATAATCGGTATGTTCTTGCTTTTGAGAAGTTTGAAGGGAAAAAATAAAAAAAGTAATTCGATAAAAGCAGGAAAATCAAAAGCATTAATCTCTCAGAAAATGTATATCGATATTTTTAATAAGCTGCATGGGTTTTTCATAACTAAAGCAGGAATACAAAAATTACACAAAAGGATTGCTGAGTTATCAATTTATTCCTATACAGAATTAAAAATAGTTACAGTTAGGTTTTATGTTATTTCTATGTTGGCATCCATTGGAACGGTTTTAGCAGGAATTATTACATTTAGAGATGTTTTTTCGACGATACTATGTATTGCATTCGCGGTAGTAATTAAAACAGCGTTAATCGATAAACAGATTGATAGTATACATTTTAAGTTACTTAAGCAACTTTCATCAGCTATTAGTTCTTTAAGGCAGAACTATTTACGATTTGAATCGATACCTGAGGCTATTTCCTATACTGAAACTGGCCCACTTATTAGACAGTCCTTTGAACAGATATATTTAATTCTAACGTCAAATAACGATGAAATACGGCTTCAAGAATTTTATGCGTCAACCCCTTTTAAACTACTCCAAACCTTGGCTGGTGTATGCTATAAGTTAAATTCATGTGGAGATACTGTTCTTAGTAATGGTACTTCAAATTTCATTCAAGCAATGAGTATGATGGCATCAGAAGTTAATCTGGAGATTAGGAGAATAGCACTTCAGAGAGCTAAATTTGGGATGCTAGAAATACTTCCCTTAGCACCGTTAGGTGCAGTAGGGATAATAGGAAGATTTTTTAGCGGTGTAATCCCTGGAACTATAATAATATATAACGGAGTAATTGGATATGTGACTAGAATATGTATAATTCTGAGTGCAATGATTGGTTATGTAGTTATAGTAAAAATAAATAGTGCAGTTTCAATAAAAATAGATGATCGATCAGATTGGACTAAAAAGCTTTTATCAAAGCCTAGATTTAGGGAGTTTATTGAAAAAATAGTTCCTAAAAAAGTAAAGAGAGTGGAAAGGAAAAAAAAGCTATTAGGACAGGCTTTAAGTAGAAATGATATATATCATCTCTATACTAAAAAAACTGTATATTCAGTTATAGTCTTGTTTACCGCATTAGTTGCCACAGTATTTATAGTTAATCTAAGTAAAGATTTTATTTATGATAATGTTGCTGAACTATCCCTGATTGGAGGGGAAAATTTAACAAAGGAAGATATAAAAACTAGAAAAGATATGGATAAAATATATTTATCCAATGCTAAGATGAATGAAAAACTTACTACTCAGTTTGTAGAAGGGCATTTGCCAAAACTTCAAGAATACGACAAACAGGCTCAAGTGAAGAGGTTACAGTTAAAATATGACAAATATTATGGGACGTACTTTAAGTGGTGGATGATAATTATTTGTAATTTAATTGCTATTCTTGCTTGGTTTGGTCCAGAGTTAGAACTTAAGGCTAGAAAATGGTTTTTGCGTACAGAGTCGGAAGAGGATGTTTTACAATTGCAAACAATCATTGCAATACTCATGAATACAACCTGTGATACTTTAGATATTCTTTACTGGATGGAACGTCAAAGCAGAGTACATAAGAATGCATTACTCCATGCATATCACGAATATCCATCCAACCCTGAGCTTGCACTGAATAGATTGAAAAGTAAATCAAACTTAGTGGAATTCAAGAGAATAGTTGAGAAACTCATTTTGACGATACATCAAATATCTATACAAGATGCTTTTGGAGATTTAATTACTGAAAGAGACCATATTTTAAGAATAAGAGAAATTGCTCAGATTTCTGCAATTAATAAGAAAAGACAAGTAGTAAGCCCATTATCAATGGCTCCTCTTATAATTACAGCTTTGGGTTATATTCTTTTACCTATAGGTATATTAGGATTCCAAGAGTTCACAAACGCAATGTCAAACATAGGATTTTAAAGATCGTGACTTTATGGATGTATAGAGAGGAGGAGTACAGTGAATAGCTATTTTATTGGAGCGATAATTGCATTTGTAGTTGTTATAGGTGCAGCAATAGTTTTAATTGTAGTACAGAAGAAAGCAAAATAGTAGGAAAAATATAAAAATACATAGGAGGAAAAGAAAATATGGAAGGTGAATTAGGTTCTGGTGCAAGAATTGCAATTGCACTTATAGTAGTAGGAGTAATTATTGGAATAGTATTTGTAATTTTAGGTTTTACAAGAGGAGCAACAAATCAAGGTGTTGGAACAGTTCAGAATGCAATGGATCAGATGCAAAGTTCTACATTTGATGACTATGACCAGCAGATAATAAGTGGAACGCAAGTTCTCTCAGCTATTAAACTATTTGAGGGTAGACCAATAGGTATAGTTGTTATAACAACACTATCTGAGTCCGCTGGTTACGGTGTTAACTATGGAGCACAATTTTTGGATACTACTAGTAAACATATGCCGGTAGATAGTTCTTTGAGTGTAGTGTTTAGTGATACTGGGGACGATGAATTAACAAAAGTAACTAATAATGCTTTTTATACTGAAAACTTATTGACTACAGCTGCCGGAACAATGACCTATAACATGGATACCTTAGCTACCAAAAGAACTGGAACAGCTGAGTATATCAGGCCTACTGCCAAGTTTTTAGGTGAACTCATTAAAGATTCGTCAGGTACAATTACAGGAGTATGTTTTACTCAGCAATAAGCATGGATTGTTAAAGTAGAGGGACTCTTGAAATTCTATATTTTTAAGAGTCCCTCTACAGTATAGAGTTCATGAAAATCGTAATAATGGTGAAAGAAAAGCAAGAAGAATAAAGCGGCAATAAAAATAGGCGTAATAAATTTAGTATGCAGGAGAAAAACATATGAGTTATGAAGGCTATATCGTAGATGATGACTACTTATACATCTCCTTTGAGGGCATGAAAGAAACCAAGAGAGAAATAAACCGCTCAATAGAAGAGGCGAAGGAACAAAGAGATGATATCTCAAGAGCAATAGAAAGCTTGCAGGTACCAGACCATGTCCTAAGAGGCTATGGAGATGATTTAATACCTATAAAAAATAGTATAAGCAGAGATATAGACGGGCTTCAGAGGTTAAATTTACATATAGACTATGTAATGAGAAGATTCGAAGAGGTAGATAATGAATT
>Ga0209511_1000468_pt1 | contig 41460 bp, 39 predicted proteins | sample SSSSmetaG_FD_184141 | JGI IMG/M metagenome (GOLD analysis project Ga0209511, IMG submission 184141) | Glacier valley bacterial and archeal communities from Borup Fiord, Nunavut, Canada, to study Microbial Dark Matter (Phase II) - ​SSSS... | ecosystem: Environmental > Aquatic > Freshwater > Ice >... | reverse complement strand
TAACGGCGTGCTTATTAGATATTCGATATATTCTCGTTTGTTTGTCATAACTTTAGCTTACCACTTTTGGCAAGCTTTAGCTCAAGCGAAAGTCCTAAAAGGAAGGAAATATCGTTGTTATGGGACATGGGGCATTATTTACCTTTGGCCTCCCGGCTCTTTGCACGAACTTGCCGATAGAGAAGGTTAGCGGTGGCCTTGGAAATACGGCTGTGGCGGTGGTGGAAGTCAACCAAAGCGGTTATAATTGCCTCCATTGGGGCTTAACTGACCATTTGCCCCCGGCCTAATTTTCTATCCAGGAGGAGAGTTTAGTTTGAATATGTCTAAAAAGTTCGCTACTTTTACCGTCTCAAGTTTGTTACTGGTTTTATTGTTGGGAGCTTGTGCCGACTCAACCGCCACGCCAGCAATTACAACGGGCACGACAAGCAACGCCCCTACAGCAACCCTCGCCACAACAACAGCCCCTACAACTCAGGGTGTGGCAATCAGCACTACTACAGCAGTTGCGACTACTGTTATACCAAACACCATCATCCCAGCCAGTGCCCCTACAACGGTTGCTACTACAGGCAGCACCCCTGCGACTGCTGCGGGGTCGGCGGTAACGGCGGCCTGGGCCAGGCAGGGGGTTTGTTATGAGGTTTTTGTGCGAAGTTTTTTTGATAGTAACGGCGACGGCAAAGGCGACTTATTGGGGTTAATTGCCAAGCTGGATTACCTTAACGATGGCAATCCTAATTCCGGCAAAAGTCTGGGAGTGAATTGCATCTGGCTAATGCCAATTGACCAATCGCCCAGCTATCACGGCTATGACACCATAGATTATTACAAAGTTAATCCCGAATATGGCGCTAACGAGGATTTCAAAAAGCTGACCCAGGAAGCCCACAAACGTGGGATTTATGTTATAACTGATTTGGTGCTAAACCATACCTCTATCCAGAGTCCCTGGTTTCAGGAAGCGGCTAAAAACCCGCAATCCCCCTACCGCGATTGGTATATTTTTAGTCCAACCGACCCCGGCTATCCCGGCCCGTTAGGTAAAGCTTGGCACAAGAATCCCTATGGCAACGATTATTACTATGCCGTTTTCGGCGCAGACCTGCCCGACCTTAACTACCGCAATCCGGCTGTTACCAAGCAGATTTACGATTTAACGCGCTACTGGCTTCAGGATATGGGGGCTGATGGCTTTCGGCTGGACGCGGTTAAACATCTGATTGAGGATGGGCAGAAGCAATTGGATACGCCTGAGACTTACGCCTGGTGGCGCGACTTCCAGAAGTATCTCACCTCCGTAAAGCCTGACGCTTTTACTATTGGGGAGGTTTCATCAGGCTCATCTTTGAAGGGTTATTATCCCGACCAGTTGAATGACTATTTTGAGTTTAGTCTGGCACAGGGGGTGGTGAACAGTGCCAAACAAGGTACTAGCTCCTTTGTGAATCTGGCAAAGGATACCTACCAAAACTGGCCCGCCCAACGCTGGGGGACGTTTCTGACCAACCATGACCAGAACCGGGTTATGGATGTACTAAACAGCAAAATCGGCAGGATGCAGGTGGCGGCTAGTGCTTACCTGACCCTGCCGGGTCTGCCTTTTATTTATTATGGTGAGGAAATTGGTATGCTGGGGGTCAAACCCGATGAGAAAATCCGCACCCCGATGCAATGGTCAGGCGATTCGGACAAAGGTGGCTTTAGTACCGGGCAGCCCTGGGAAGCCCTTAACCCTGATGTCAGAACTGTTAATGTGCAAAGCCAGGAGGCCAACCCCAATTCGCTCTTAAATCTCTATCGCAATCTGATTAAAGTGCGGCGGGTAAACCCAGCTCTGGCACAGGGTGACTTTAGTGCTGTTACCGCAAAATTCGGGGTAGCGGCCTATCTGCGACAGTCGGGCGAAAATAGCGTGCTGGTGGTAATAAACATGAGTGACGAGGAAGTCAAGGATTTGCAACTTTCAGTGGAGAGTAGTGGTCTGGCGGCAGGGCAATACACCACTACAACTCTACTGAGTGTTAATAATCCTGGTGCGGCTTTTGCCCCCCTGAAGGTTGGAGCTAATGGGGCAATTGCTGATTATGCCCCCTTAACTGCCCTACCAGCCTATAGTGTTTATATTATCCAACTGAAAAAATAGCTTGATTTAAGATTTCTATCCCTATGTTATAATTAGCGCAGTAACAAACTATTGGTAAATATTTCAGGGTAAGGAAATTATTTGTCAGGCATGGCGGGCGATACTAAAGCCGAAGAAATAACAAGGTTGCGGGGCTATCTGGTAGAAACTTATCGGCTATTATCCCAGGCCGAAAAAGCTTTACCTTTCACCGCCGACCTGGAAGAACGAGCCGCCTTGCGCTCGAAAATAAGCGAGTACGAAAGCTATCTGGCAAAATGGCAACGGGAGTTGGAGGAGTTACAGGGAGAGGACAAAGTGTTAGCCCTGAACACCGAAGCCGGAGAAGCGGACGAAACCGAAGATTTTATTTCGGAAAAGGAATATGGCCCGGCTTATTTCTTTGGCTTGGCCCGCAAAGCCTATGCTCAGGGACTTTTTGCCGAAAGTCTGGCCCTTGCCCAGATTGTGCGAGAACAAGACCCCTTTTATCCCGGCCTGGATAGTTTTGAACAACATTTGCGGGAGTCCGCCGGAGAGAATATCCTGCTAACTCCCGACCCCCAACCTTTGACCCACCGCCCCGTATTTGACCAACCCCGTTTCTGGCTATTAGCCAGTGCCGCGATACTTCTGGTAGCGATAGTGGCGATCTTCACGATAATTCTGACCACGCCCCCCGCTAAAAACGGCTCAGTAACGCGGACACTACCTATCGTTACCGAGTCAGTTCAAACCTTACCAATAGTTTTCCCACGACCCACTGAGGCCCCCTTGTTGGTCGCAACCCCCACCGTGCCCGTCCAGCCCAGCGTGCCGCCTAATTTTGAGGTAATCACGGTCCGCCCCACTGTTACCATTACTACTATTACGCCACCTGCCACCACCAAAAAGCCCTAAAACCCTGCGATCTCGAAAATCACCTGACTATTCCAGCTTTGTCCGGGTTTCAAGATTGTCAGGCCACTTTCCGGCAAACCCTCCTGCTCAAAATTAATAACGTTAGGTGGAGCAGTATAAGGCTCAAGGCAAAGAGAGGGGCGGTTGGGCTGGGTGAACATTACCCAATCGTGATATTGTTCGTCAGCTTTAACTCTTACCTCCAGCTTTAAGCCAGGGTCGCGAAAAGCGGCAGTCGTCCAGTCATCGGCATAGCTAACCTGACTATACATATGGTCGAAGGGCTGTGAGCTAAGCGGTTTCCATTCCCGAAAGTCCAGTTCGGGGGCTAGGGGTTGGGCTGGGCCAGTAGGCAAACCATCCTGGGTAGGCCAAAGAGCGGCGGCAGGAATTAACACCGGGCAAGCACTACGGTCTGGGGCGGCCTCGCTGACTTGCAAAGGGGCGCGGAAGTAAGGATGCAAACCATAACTAAAAGGAATATTTTGCTCGTTGGACAGATTATCCACCCTGGCATCCAGCAATAACTCGTTGCCAATCAGGGTATAGGTTACGAACAGAGCAAAATTAAAAGGATAGCCCGCCCGCTCAGCCTCTGACAATTCATCCGAGCTAATCCGTAGCCTCAAACTTGCCCCCGCATCAATTGACATCAGGTTTACTTGCCAGGGCGCACTTATTACCAAGCCATGAATGTGATGCACCCCGGCCTTATCGGTAACTGGCAGGTGGTGTTCGCGGCCTTCAAAGGTATAACGGGCCTCGCGCACCCGTCCGGGAAAGGGCCACAAGATGGGGATGCCCGCCTTAAACCGCCGAGTACGCAAAGCTTCGGGGTCGGGTGGGGTCTCCAGTATCTCGATTTTCTGTTCGGCATGTTGCACCGACCAGGCCACACAGTTCGCCCCGATTCCCGGCACAATCATCGCCTCGGCCCCGCTGTGGTGGTCACGCAGGAAATATACCGGCTCATCCTGCCAGTTGCCTTTTTCAACACTGTAATTTTCCGAAATAAAGGATGATTCCACTTTAGGGTTGCTCCATTGTTGTTAGGGGTAACGGCTGGCCTTGATACAAACCAGGGTATTCTTGCCATTTTCGGTGCTGGCTTTGATTTGAATGCCGTTAAAGTTAGTGACTTTTAGGCCGTAGAGTGTTACCCGCCCTTTTATTACCAACCCGTTGCCCACCCGGTTCCCGCCGTTTATCGTGAAACTCGGCCCATTCGAGCCTCTACCCTGAATATACACCCCACTGGCTACCTCTGGCAAGCTCCCGTCAGTCATCAAAACGCTGTTGATATTATCGGCAAAGATAATTGTTTTAATATTGCCGCTATTGGCCTGGGTTATAGCCCACGATAAGCTCCCGGTTAAAGTTCCTTGCCCGTCATCGGTTGGCTTGGTAACCACTATCCCACTACCTCGCGCCAGAACCGTCACACTGGCACTATTATTACTGGTATCCTGGTCGGGAACATTTTGAGCGGTTACACTGGCAGTATTAGTTTGAGGGGCGGTTTGAGTTACAGTTGTTACTAAAGTTAATACCACATTCTGTCCATTATTCAAGTTCCCAATGTCCCATAGCCCGGTGTTGGAAGTATAAGTTCCAGCAGTGGGGTTAGCTGAAATAAAATCCAGACCATTAGGCAACACATCGCTAACCTTTACGCCTGTATTGTTATCCGGCCCCAGGTTGCTCACCGTCACGGTAAAGGTGATACTCTGTCCAATGAGCGGTTGGTTGTTATTGACTGTTTTCTGCATTTTAATATCCGAGGCTGGCCCAGTTACGGTCAGAGTTGCCACATTGCTGGGGGATAAATTGCCTGTTTCAGTGGTACTTAGCGGGCCAGTCTGGTTGTTCTTAACCCCCAGGGTAGTCCCTTTAACATTCAGGCTGATGTTACAGGTTGCCCCACCCGTCAACGAACCACCCGAAAAGCTGACCGAACTGCTACCTGCTGCTGCGGTAATGCTACCGTTACAGGTGGTAGTAAGGTTATTGGGAGTAGCCACCACTAATCCGGTGGGTAGGTTATCATTAAAAGCTAACCCACTAAAACTATTGTCAGGGTCGGGGTTGGTCAGGGTAAAGCTCAGGCTAGTGCTAGTAGCTAGAGGCAGACTTGCCGTCCCAAAAGCTTTGGTGATGGTGGGTACAGGGGTTATGGATAACACCGAAACAGTCGCATCTCCCCCGTTTGCTGTATAAAGCCGATTAGTGTTGGTATTAACATCAATATCATAGGGATTATTACCAACAGTAGTGTTACCTATAACTGTGTTTGTATTAGTATCAACTTCTGCAACTAGATTAGATTCCTGCCGGGCCACATAAACCCGGTTAAGATGTGGGTTGATGGTAACACTGTTAGGGCCACTCGGAATAGATATTTTTGTTACCAAACTATTATCAGTAGTATTTATAACTGACAGACTGTTATCAAAATAGTCCGAAACATAGAGACGGTGGGTAGTTTGATTAATTTCGATATTAGAAGGTAAACCACTATAATTTAAGGTCGCAAGTAAATCATATGTAGTATTATCAAATACCTTAAGGCCAGCTCCAGAGACATAAAGCCGATTGGAAGCGGGGTTAGCCTTGATGTCCCAATTTGTATTGGGCGGATTAGCATCTAAAGTGTGAATAAGGTTATTAGTAACACCGTCAAAGATTAAAACCTTGCCAGTTTGGTATTGGTGGGCCAAAAACTTATTACCCACCGAATCAACCGACACCATACCTGCATCGGCTGGTAAAGAGATAGTAGTAATGGTGCTGTTATTTGTACCATCTAATACCACAATTGTTTTTGCCGAACCCAGCGTTACATAAATTCGATTGGTTACCGGGTTCACTGTTAGGGCAAGCGTGCCATTAAGAGGAATGGTAGTAAGAAGAACGTTGGTAGCACCATTAATAACCGAAATAGAATTTCCATTTCGATTTGCCACATATATTTTGTTGGTAGTCTGGTTTACTGCTAAATTATAAGGAAAACTCCCCACTGGTACAGTTGCAATCACAATTGGTGCAGCAGAAGTTGTAATGGTAGAGGTCAAACTCAAAAGTAAAAGACAAGTAACTACAGTTGTAGCTATTTTGACCCAGCGATGTTTATTTTTTGTGTTTTGCACTTAGTTCTCCGTTAATTATAAGAAAGCTTTAACAGTTCTACGACTTGAGCAACATTATACTACGTAGCTAAAATAAAAATACAGCACTCTAAAGAGTGAATTTTACTTTTTATCCTGGAAAACTTCTCAAAGTGCCGGGAAGCTTTTATAAGCTGTTTCTCGTAGTAAAGTTGTTGGCTAAGGAGGTAGGATTGCGAAAATGTAATCTTGGCTACGAAAGCCTTTAACTGAATATTTAAGAGTCTAGCCTAAGATTAACATTATGTTAGGTTAAGGGGAAAACTGTAGTAGCTTCGCAAAGGGAGTGGCGAAACCAAAGAGCTTGCTCAATAGTTATAGTCTGGGTAAGTAATGTTGTATAATTGGAAACTCTAGCCTGATTTGCGTAGCTACCAGGTCAAGGATGGTACACAGGGGGAATATAGATGCTAACCGCACCATTTAGAGAAGCTAACTTTAAACCAGAAAACCGTAAAAATATGCCAGAGCCTACCCGAAAACCCATTCCCTTCTCCGAACCAACCGTTGGAGAGGCCGAGATGGCGGCAATGCAAGAGGTCGTTCTGACCAAAGCCCTGGCGGGGGATGGCAAAATTTGTCGGGAAACCGAGAAACTCCTACAGGAGATGTGCGGCGTAAAACATGCCCTCCTCACCACCAGTTGTACCCACGCCCTGGAACTTGCGATGCTAACGCTGGAACTTGGTCCTGGCGATGAGGTTATTCTGCCAAGTTTCACCTTTAGCTCTACCGCCAACGCCATTATGCGGCAAGGGGCCAGGCCAGTTTTCGCCGATATTGACCCCGCCACTTTTAACCTAGATCCCCATAAGCTGGAAGAACTTATCACCCCCCGCACTCGCTGTATTATTCCCGTCCATTATGCTGGACAGGGCTGTGAAATGGAAACTATTAATGCCATCGCCGCCCGCTACAATATTTCGGTGGTGGAGGATGCGGCGCAAGGGGTCGGGGCGACCTGGAACGGCAAACCGCTTGGTACAATCGGGGATATGGGCTGCTTCAGCTTCCACGCCACCAAAAATATAACCTGTGGCGAAGGTGGGGCTCTGCTCACTAACGATAGCAAGCTGGCCCACAAAGCCGAGATTATCCGCGAGAAAGGCACTAACCGCTCGGCCTTCCTGCGGGGCGAGGTAGATAAATATACCTGGGTAGATGTCGGTAGTAGCTTTGTGCTGACCGATATGCTGGCGGCTTTCCTTAAAGTCCAGCTAGAACGTACCGCCGAACTCAACACCAAACGGCTGGCTATCTGGAACAGCTATTACGACGGCACAGCCGCTTTGGAACAGGCAGGATTTATCAAGCGACCTTATTTCCGCCCGGAAGCTTCTAATAATGGGCATATTTTCGGCCTGTTGATTAATAACGGTAAACGCGATGAAGTTATGCGGGGCTTGAAGGCGCGGGGTGTTACCGCCGTGTTCCATTATGTGCCGCTTCATTCTTCGCCCTACATGGTTAAATATTACGAGGGCCAAACACCGAGTTTGCCCGCTACCGATATGGTGAGCGACTCGCTATTACGGCTGCCACTCTACGCCCATATGACCGAGCAAGATTGCCAGTATGTTTTGGCGCAGTTGCATGATGTAATTGAACAGGGTAAATAGCATAACAGTATACACGCCACAAAATTATCTGGAAGCCTACGTCGGTAGCCATACCCTGATTACCGGGGGGGCGGGCTTTCTTGGGGCTAACCTGGCTCACAGGCTGGTTCAGCTGGGGGCGCACGTTACGGTTGTGGATTCGATGGTGCCAACCTATGGCGGCAACATGTTTAACCTGGAGGGAATTCGCGATAAGGTACGGCTAAATGTCTCAGATGTGCGCGACCAGAACAGCCTGACCTGGCTGGTGCAGGATGTAGATTATATTTTTAATCTAGCAGGGCAAATCAGCCATCTGGACAGCATGCAAGACCCCTTTACCGACCTGGAAATTAACTGTCGCAGCCAGCTTGCCTTGCTGGAAGTCTGCCGAAAGGTCAATCCGAAAGTTAAGGTAGTGTATGCCGGAACGCGCCAAATTTACGGCAACCCGGACTACTTACCCGTAGACGAAAATCATCTGGTGCGCCCTACCGATGTGAACGGCATTAACAAAGCGGCGGGCGAGCGTTATCACCTGCTTTATCATACAGCTTATGGCATGCGGACAGCCTCCTTGCGACTAACCAACTGTTACGGGCCGCGCCAGTGGATGCATGATAACCGTCTAACCAGCCAGGGTTGGTTTTTACGCCAGATTATGGACGGACAAGAGGTTCAAATTTTCGGCGATGGCAAACTATTACGCGATTTGAACTATGTGGACGATGTTACCGACGCTTTCTTGCGGGTAGCCGCCATCGAAGAAACCAACGGGCACTTTTTTAACCTGGGAGCCGAACCCTTTAGTCTGGTGGAACAGGTAGAGTTGATGATTGAGCTAGTGGGCAAAGGCAGTTACCGGCTGGTGGAGTGGCCCCCTGACAAAAAATCTATTTCTATCAGCGACTACTATGGTAATTACGGCAAGATACGCCGGATGTTAGGCTGGCAACCCAGAATCCACCTGCGCGAAGGTTTGAAGCGTACCATTCAGTATTACGATGCTCACAAAGAACACTACTGGTAGGGGTCGGGGGATAGGGGTTGGGGGTTGGGGTAAATCACCAACAACCGACAACCGATTATGGAACTAAAGCTCCTGAAAATTGAAGAAGCGTCTAGCGATCAATGGGATAGTATCGCCGACAATTGCGATTATGCTACCTATTTTCATACGCGCGAATGGGCCGAAATCTGGCAGGAATATTCGGGCGGCAAACTCAAACCTGCTGCCAAAATCCTGACATTTAATGATGGGGTGGAAGTGCTATTCCCCATGAGCGTGACAAAAGTTTTCCGGGGGATGCTGCGGCAGTATATCTCATCGCCCGAAAACAATTATGGCGGCTGGCTGAGTGTTAATAAACTTTCTGCCGAGCATCACAAGCTACTTTGGGAGTACGCCACAACCTTGAACCTGATTATGCGCCACAACCCCTATGACAGTGAGTTGCAGGCTGCCGCAAAAAGCCGAAGCTGGAGTTTTAGCGACTTTACCCAGGCTCTTGATTTACAGCAGGGCTTTGAAACAATTAGCCAGAGTTGGCAAAGAGAGCAAGGTAAGCTTATCCGCAAGGCCCAAAAAGCCGGAATGACCTTGGTAGAAGCAAAGACGCTGGAAGACTGGCAGGAATATTATAAAGTCTACGAAGCGACGGTGGAACGCTGGGGCGATAAAATCCTGGGTTCACCGTATGAATGGAGACTTTTTGAATTTATCTATAACCTGCGCTCGAATAAAATCAAACTCTGGCTCGCCAAAGTGGACGGACAGGTGGCGCGGGGTGGTATTTTTTTCTACCAAAGTAAACATGTGGTTGGTTGGCATGGTTCAGGCTTAAAAGAACTTTTTCACTTGCGACCTAGCAATTTTTTACATACCCAGCTAGTCGAGAAAGCTTGCCAGGAGGGTTACTGGTGGTACGATTTTAACCCTAGCGGCGGGCTGGAAGGGGTAACGGCTTTCAAGGAAACTTTCGGTTGCCAAAAACTGCAATTTAATTTGTTTATCAACAAGTTAGCGGCCCGAAAGCTGATTGACAATACCAAAGAGATTATTGCTAACCGAAACTTGAAAGTTTTGAGCCACAAATAATAAAGCTGCTCTTGAATAGTTATAAAGAATAAATCTGGTGTAAAATTACTATGATAACGCTTAATGCAAGCACTGAAGGAGCGATAGGGTTGGAAAACGAGGAATTGCCGCCAGTAACAGTGGTAATTTCTACCCGAAATCGCGGAGACAGTATCGTTCCAACAATTGAGTCAATTATCAAATGTGATTACCCTGCCTTTGAAATCAGGGTGATTGACCAGAGCGAAAATGACCAAACTGAAATAGCGGTAGGCCCTTTTATGGCTAACCCGGCCTTTCACTATTTACGTACACCTACCATAGGGGCTTCGTTGGGGCGCAATCTCGGTATTAATAGTACCCAATATGAATATATTGCTATTACCGACGATGATTGTGTGGTTCCGAGCAACTGGCTACGCGAGATGATGGCGGCTTTTAAGGTAAATTCCCAGATTGGTCTGGTATTTGGAAATGTTGATGCCGGGGAACATGACCCTACCGCCGGGCATATTCCAACCTATTTTCGGAACGTACCCTATATGGCATGTAGTATGCGCCATAAGAATGAAGTGCGGGGGATTTTTGCCTGTGCCGGACTAAAACGCAGTGTCTGGGAAAAAGTGTATGGGATTGATGAAATGCTTGGCCCAGGCTCGCCCTTGAAATGTTTTGAAGACGGCGATTTTACTATTAAAACTTTGTGTGCGGGCTATTTTGTTTACGAAATCCCCACTTTTAAGATTATCCATAATGGTTTCCGCGACTGGAAACAGGGTCGCGCATTGGCGCATCGTAACTGGTACGGAATTGGGGCGGGCTTAGCCAAACATCTTAAATGTGGGCAGTGGTCAATACTGCGGGTTATTGGCTACGAGTGGGGTAATATTGCTATTCGTGATATGCTCAATAATATTTTTATCAAACACCGCTTGAGCGGCGTTACGCCAGTAATTGCTTTCGGCGGGGGATTTTTCGCTGGACTGTTTACCCCGGTTGACCGTAATACCGCTAATTATTTATCGAAGGATGGTTCCGGGGTACCGACCATGGAGTCGGTACGTTTCTAAATCGCATGTGTGGGTTGGTGAAGGGATAGCAGCGATTGTTGTATAATTAAAAGGAGTTTCTTAATTATACTAACCAATGGGAGTTGGGGCTGCTGTTCCTGACAATATTTAGCTGATATTGTAGGAAAAGTAATGATAAATTTCAGGAAACCAGTAAACTATAACCAGACTGCCCGAAAGATCGCTTTCATCCATGATTGCACGGTCTATGGGGGTTTGGAATCGTACATTTTGATGTTACTCCGCTATATTGATACATCCCGCTATAGCCCGGTGGTAGTAGTTCCCGGCTATCTGGATGATAACCGCTCCAGCCCGAAACGCTTCATTGAAGAAGTGCAAGAGCTAGGAGTACCTTTAATTCGGCCTAGCGACCCTGGCAATATCTGGGGGGTAAACTTTGTCAAAGATGTGTATCATCTCTCCCAGGAATTGCGGAAAGCCAAAATTGAGGTTGCCCATATCCATACTGCCCGTCCCTTTGGGGCGCGACGAGCTACTGTTGCGGTCAGAGTTGCGGGAGTGCCGGCCCTGTTGCGAACCGAGCATCTAGCCCCCTCTGCAACTATTACGCCTTATACCAAATATTTTATCAAGCATATCGAATGGCTAACCGACTGTATTATTACCGATAGCGACTCCTGCCGTAACGAGCAGATTAACCTGCTTGGGCGCAATCCTGATAAGGTTAAACGCTACTATTGCGGGATTGAGCTAGACCGCTTTAATCCGCTACATGACAAGGCTGCCGCTAAACGCAAACTAAACCTTGACCCAACTATCCCGATGGTAGGGGCAATCGGGCGGTTAGCCGAGCAAAAAGGCCATACTTATCTGGTGACTGCCGCCGCCCGTATCATTAAAGAGTTTGGCCCGGTCAATTTTGTGCTGGTGGGCAATGGGCCGTTAGAGGAGATGCTACGCCAACAGGTAGCCGCTCTAGGCATAGGCGAATATTTCCATTTTGCGGGCTTTCAGCCTAACACTATCCCGTATATGGAGGCGATGGACGTGGCGGTGATGCCTTCGCTTTATGAAGGTTTCTCGCTGGCGATGCTGGAATTTATGGCGATGGGCAAACCGATGGTTACAAGCGATGAACCCAGCTTTACCGAGGCTATGACCGATGGCGAAAGTTGCCTCATGGCTCCTAAACGGGATGGGAAGGCTCTGGGAGAGGCGATTCTGAAAGTGTTGCGTAATCCAGAGCTTGCCAACCAATTAAGCCAAAACGCCTTGAAACGGGTACGGACAGATTTTGGGATGCCGCGCCTTGCCAGTGACATGATGGACTTATATGATTCTTTGTTAGGGATTAAAACCGTCAGTCACACCCAGAACGTTGGAGAAGCTATCAGCTACCGCTAGGAATAGTAACGAGTAAAGAGTGCCGAGTAATGAACTTTTTTCACTCGGCACTTTTTTATTTTTTGAGAATTCGGCTATTAAACTGACCCTAATCCGATTAACTTGACAATACCCAACAAAGTATTTTAGAATGAACCAGCTTTTCCACCATAATTTTCAGGCTGGCAAACAATTTCCCCATAGTAAAGGGCAACTCAAAGAGGAGCGGCTTATATGATGTCCATTGTGGCACAAATTGACCCTCTGGTAACTTTCGGGCAATCCCTGGTTAATGGGCTTGCTTTCGGTAGCATTTACGCGCTGGTTGCCCTCGGTTTGGTTTTGATTTTTAAATCCTCAGATATCGTTAATTTTGCCAACGGCGAAATGGCAATGTTCAGCACCTTTATTGCCTTTGCCTTTCTGGATGCCCTGAAAATGCCCTACTGGGTCGCTTTCCTGGGAGCATTGGTCTTCGCGGGGCTATTAGGGGCAAGCACTGAGCTGGTTTTGATTCGGCCCTTACGTAAAGCCAGCCCCCTTAGTCAGGTGTTGGTTACTATCGGGCTTGGTACACTCCTTACGGGCATTGCGGGATGGGTCTGGACATTCGAGGGCAAACCCTTCCCTGACCCCATCACCGGGCCACCCGCCCGCCTCGGCTCAATCATCATCAAACAAGGGGATTTGCTGCGAATTGGGGTAGCGATATTAATTGCTGGACTGCTTTATGTTTTTTTCCGTTACACCATGATAGGAATTGCCTTGCGGGGGATGGCCCAAAATACCATTGCCGCCCGCCTAATGGGGGTCAATACCGAACGGATGACTACCCTGACCTGGGCCTTATCTACCATGCTAGGGGCGATTGCCGGGATGCTAATTGCCCCCAACACCTTCCTTGAACCCCTGATGATGGCGGACGTAGCGGTTAAAGCTTTTGCGGCGGCAGTGCTGGGCGGCTTCACCAGTATGCCAGGGGCGGTGCTAGGCGGTCTGGCCCTCGGCGTAATTGATAATATGGTGGGCACTTACCTGAGCCAGGAGCTACGCAGTACCTTTGCTTTCGCGGTTATTATTGGGGTACTTGTGATAAAACCCAATGGCTTGCTTGGTACTCGTGTAAAGAAGAAGGTGTAAATAACCAATGAACCAAGCTTTAACTCAAAATCGCAAGTGGATTGGTTATGGATTTCGAGGCGGGATGGCTATTTTTGCCCCCTTCCTGATGACTCTAATTCCGGGCTTTGAAGCCAACAATTACACCTACTCTATCCTGAACTTTGCCATGATTTATAGCATAGTGGGGATTGGCCTCAGCCTTTTAACCGGGTATGCCGGACAGATTTCTTTGGGTCATAGTGGGTTGATGGCAATCGGGGCTTATACCGCCGCCCAAACCTCCACCGGGTTTGGCATGCCTTTTTTTGTAAGTTTGCTATTTGCAATGGTTTTCACCGGGTTTATTGGCTTCCTGTTAGCCTTACCCGCCCTGCGCCTGAGTGGGCCATATCTGGCAGTGGCTACGGTTGGTTTTGGCGTAGCCGTGCCCCAAATTATCAAATATCTGAACTTCCGCACCGATGGTATTGAGGGGCTAAAGATAGATAAGCCCAATCTACCCGGCTTTAGCCCCGAAGCTGATTTGGCACGCTATTACATGATTCTGCCAATTGTGGCAATTGTTTTCTTTGTAGCAACCAACCTTACTCGTACCAAAGTTGGGCGGGCCTTTTTAGCTATTCGCGAAACCGAAATTGCGGCCCAAGCGATGGGGGTCGGGCTGGCCCGCTACAAAGTAATTGCTTTTACCATTAGCGCGGCAATGACTGGAATTGCTGGGGCTCTATATGTTGGGCAAATTGGGCGTATCTCCTCTGAGGAGTTTAACCTGCTACAGTCTATTCTTTTCCTGGTAATCATCGCGATTGGTGGGCTGAACACATTGGGTGGGGCGGTGGCTGGCGCACTGTTAATGACCATCCTGCCGGAGTTTGTTAATCGCCTGAGCAATTTCCTTCAGGAAAGCCTGAACAATGCCGGGATTAATGTCCAACTGAAAAACCCCCAATACATCCTCTATGGCTTACTGATTATTTTATTTGTAATGTTCCTGCCGGAAGGTTTGGCAGGAGCCTGGCAGAGAATTTTGAATCGCTTTTGGCCCGCCCCGCCCGAAGTGGTGGTCACAACAACTGCCGACCACTCTTTGCAGGAACAGATTCGGGTGGAGAATAGCGAACAACAGGCCAAGCCGGGTTTAGAAATAAATCATCTAACGATGCGCTTTGGGGGTATTACAGCTGTCTCGGATTTTAGCATGACCCTGAAACCAGGCGAAATTGTGGGGCTGATTGGGCCGAACGGGGCGGGTAAAACGACTGTCTTTAACTGTCTGAGCAGCTTCTATCGGCCCAATGAAGGGCAGCTTTTGTGGGAAGGTCTGGATATAACCCACCAGCCAGCCCAGGATAAGCTTAAAGTTGGGATTGCCCGCACCTTCCAGAACCTTGAGTTATTCAAGAACCTGAGCGTGATGGATAATCTGCTAATCGGGCAACATCCCCGACTAAAACAAAGCCTGTGGAGTAGTATGTTGCTAACCCCGGCTACTCACCGTGAAGAAAAATTAGCCCGGCAACGCGCCAGAGAAATTCTGGCTTTCCTGGAAATAAGTGATACTGAAAAAATGAGGCCGGGTTCTCTACCCTTTGGCAAACAGAAACGGGTCGAGTTGGCCCGCGCGCTGGTTAGCCGCCCGCGCCTGATTCTTTTGGACGAACCTGCCGCAGGGGCGAATAACCGCGAAACTGCCGATTTAGCCAAGCTAATCCGGCGCATCCGGGATGAGTTTGGCATTGCGGTATTGCTGGTTGAGCATGATATGTCGTTTGTCATGAATTTATGCGAACGGCTATATGTGCTGGACTTTGGGAAGAAAATTGCTGAAGGCACGCCGGATAAGGTTCAGTCCGACCCGGCAGTGATTGAGGCATATTTAGGCGAACGTGAAGAACTTGTAGACACAGAGGAGGAAAGAAATACCAATGAAGCAACTACAAAGAGCGCGCCGGAGCGCACTTAGGTTTTATTCAACTCTCATGCTGGTAATAATAATTGCCGGACTGCTGGCAGCTTGTGGTGATAATACCGCCACTACCGCTGCAACTACCACAGCCGCCCCCGCAACTACTACCGCTGCCGCCGCAACTACAGCCGCAGCCACCACCGCTGCAGCGGCAACAACGGCTGCCGCTACCACCGCTTCGGTTGCTACCACGGCGGCGGCAACTGGTGGCAATACCACTGGCGTTACCGATACTGAAATCGTTATTGGTGGCTGGGGGCCCCAAACCGGGCCAGCAGCAGTCTATGGCGCAATTGACCGCACCATTGCAGGCTATTTCAAGAAGGTGAACGACGATGGCGGCATCAATGGTCGCAAGGTTAAGTTCATCTACGAAGATGATGCCTATTCCCCACCCCGCACCGTTACGGCGGTGAAGAAGCTGGTGGAGCAGGACAAGGTTTTTGGGATAGTGGCAGGTCTGGGTACTCCCAATAACGTGGCGGTTATGGATTACCTCGTTGCCAGTGGTGTGCCGCACGTGGCTCCCGCGACTGGCTCATCCATTATTTGCTGCCAACCCCTGAAGAAAAACATTTTTGCCCTTCAGACTAACTATTCAGTGGAAGGCGCAATCTTGACCCAATATGCGGTGGCTAACCTTAGCACCAAAAAGGTGGCAGTTTTCTACCAGAACGACCCCTTTGGTAAGGAAGGTTACATGGCGATTGACGGGGTGTTGAAAGCCAAAGGTCTGGCGGCTTCAACGGGTGTTACCTACGAAACTACTGATAAAGACTTTAGCAGTCAGGCTCTGAAGCTACAGCAGACCGGGGCGGATACCCTGATTCTGTGGTCAACTCCTCAGCCAACGGCTGGTCTGTTGAAAGAAATAGACAAATTGGGCTGGAAACCAACTATTCTGATGAGTGGGGTTAACGCTGACCCATCAACCATCGCCCTGGCTGGAAGTACGATTGAAGGGGCTTGGTCGGCTGGCTGGTTGCCCGATTACACCAATGCTTCTGACCCTAAAGTTGTACCCTACCTCGACTTTATGAAGAAGTATTTGCCTAACGAAGTCGTTGGTGGTTTCAGTGTATCAGGTTACGCCGAAGCCGAGCTAATGGCAACTGGTCTTAAAAAGGCTGGGAAAAACCTGACCCGCGAGAGCTTTATCGCGGCAATGGAAAGCTTGAACGGCTTTGACGAAGGGATGGCTTACAAAGTAAGTTATAGCCCGACCAGTCGCCAGGGTCAGAACGCGGTTTATTTAGCACAAGCCAGTGTCAAAGATAAGGCTTTTGTCAAGAAAACCGACTTTATCGAGTATAAACCTACCAACTAGGAAATAGCTTTTGCAGGAGGCTTTCGGCAAATTGTCGAAAGCCTCTTTTTCTTCGCTATGATTATCCCCTATTTGACTTAGTGGCGAAAATTGGTTATTTTCTATCCAGACTAATACCAAATCGCAGGACAGAGCCTGCTCCTACGGTAGATTATCATAAGCTACAAAGATTCTTTTGTCCTTTAATTGACAGGATGTTTTACAATAAAACCATGAGTTACTCAACGATACAATTCCCATCAACCGATATGCTTCAGGTTACGGCGGAGTTCTACCCCACTGATAGGGCCAAAGATTTATTGGTTTTGTGCCATCGCTCCCATTTCAATAGGGGTGAGTACCGCGAAACTGCCCCGCTACTGAATACACATGGGTACGCCTGTCTAGCTATTGACCAACGCTCAGGAATGAAAGTGTTAGGCACTACCAACGAAACCTATGCTTTAGCTAAACAAAAAGGGCTGGCTACGGGGTATCTGGCAGCAAAACCTGACATAGAGGCCGCGATAGATTATGCTTACAAACTAAATGCTAATCGCCCTATTATCCTCGTTGGAAGCTCTTACTCGGCAGCTCTCTCGCTCTTGACTGCTTCGGAAAAAAGTGAAAAGATTAAAGCGGTGGTGGCTTTTAGTCCCGATGAGTATCTGAAAGGGATTAACCTTGCCACCGCCATTAGCTCCTTGAAGATATCCTTGTTCGTAACATCTTCCCGGAAAGAAATTGAAGATACCGTAACAGTTCTTAGATTCGTTGAGCAAAAATTAGTAACGCAATTTAAGCCTAATGGCGAAGGGGCGCATGGCTCAAGGGTGCTTTGGAACGTAACGCCAAATCATGCCGAGTATTGGGAAGCGATGCTGGATTTTCTCAAAAACTGCTAAGACTGGTGTATAATCCTACTTTTAGGATTGTAGCACAAAATTGTAGCTGTAAAGTTCGCAAGGAAAACTATGGCCGAAAATGATAAAAAAGTTTTTCGTTTTACCTGTCCGATGTGCCAGACCCGCCTGAAAGTAGCCGAAGACATCCCGGAATTTGCCTGTCTGAATTGTGGCACTCAGCTAATAGTCATTAAAGAGGGCGAAGGAGCGCGGGTCGAGCCAAGTGCCAGCGCGGTGGCTAAACTTTCCCCGGCAGAACTGGAACTGGCTCAGGTTAACCGCGAACTCAAAGAGAAAGATGATGGCTACGGCATCGGCTGTAGCGTTGCCACGCTGGGGGTTACGCTGATTGCCTGTGTGGCGGTTTTGCTGGCGAACGTTTTTCAAAGTACAGTGATATTCTGGGTGGCAATTCTGAGTGCGTTGGTAATTCTTGGTATAATTATGTTTGTATTTCTGACTACCAGCAGTCGCGATACTGCCCCTCTCATCCGCAAGCGTGACCGCCTTCAAACTGAAATCGAGCTGGTACAACAACGCCAAACTAAGGAAAATAGTGGATAAAAAAATTGAGGGTAATTGCGAGGTTTGTGGGGAAACCGCCCCGCCCGGACATCGCTTTTGTGATAATTGCTGGCCTGATGCGGCGATTGGGGCGGGACTGGCGGCGCGCTGCGAATTATGCGGGGCCGCCAAAGTCACTGCCAAATTGCGTCGGAACGAACAGGGCCAACTAATTTGTGCCACCCACTAACCAATAGCAATTCATGAAAAAACCACTAATTGTATTAACCGGGCCAACCGCCGTTGGCAAAAGTGCCCTGGCTCTGCGCCTTTGCGGAGAGTTTCAGGGTGAGATTGTTAGCGCGGATAGCCGTCAGGTTTATTGTGGGATGGACATTGCTACCGCCAAACCCACTCCGGCGGAACGGGCGCAAGTTCCGCATCACCTGATAGATATTATTCAGCCCGACCAGGAATTTACTTTGCCCGAATTTCAGAGCAGGGCCACCGCCGCAATTGAGGATATTCTGGTACGGGATAAAGTGCCATTTTTAGTTGGCGGCACAGTGCTATATCTCAATGCTATTTGTGAGGGTTGGGAAGTGCCCCAGGTTGCCCCCGACCTGGAATGGCGCAAACAGCTTGAACAGGAGGCCGAAACCAACGGCCCGGCCCGGCTGTTTAACGAACTCAAGGCGATTGACCCCGAAGCTGCCGCCCATATGACCCCCACCAACGCCCGCCGCATCATTCGGGCTCTTGAGGTTTATCGGGTAACCGGGCGTAAGTTTTCTGAGGCGCAGAGTAAACGCGGCCCCGCCTATCGCTTGCTAAAACTTGGCCTAACGCTTGAACGCGAGAAACTCTATGCCCGCGCCGACCAACGGATTGAGGAAATGTTCCAACGGGGACTAATTGAGGAGGTCAAGGGCTTGCTGGCAACAGGTTATGCCCCCAAACTCCCCGCTATGAGCAGTCTGGGTTACGAGCAGGTGGTGGCTTATTTAAAAGGCGAAATTAGCCTGGATGAGGCCAAAAACCAGATGCGTTTCGCCACCCACCGTTATATCCGCCATCAATATAGTTGGTTTCGGCGCGACCCAGCTATTATCTGGCTGGATGCTGCCACCGACACTTATCCCGCAATGGCTCAGGCCAAAATTAGCCAATTTCTGCAAGCGGACGATTAGTGTTAAAATGAAACCCTCACCCTAGCCCTCTCCCACAAGCGGGAGAGGGGATAAAACCAAAGAGAAAGGTCGAATGTCGAAACAATTTACTAAAGTTCTAATCCTGTTACTTCTAACTTTCTCGCTGGTAGCCTGTGGCGAACCAACCAATACGCCCACCCCTGTGCCAACCCCAACGGTGGTAGTAACTACTAACCAGACCGCTAAAACTACTGCTGCTAAAACCACTATGGTTGCAACCAAAAACGAGCCAGACCTGACGGCGGTATTCCCCGAAAAGACCGTAATCCGAACCTTTACCGACCAGGAAGGCCACACTATTCGGCTGTTTTATGGGCGGGGCACTGGTCATAACGGGGATTATGGTTGGGCGCATATTCTGGGTAAACATGTTAACGGCATCTGGTACGATGGCGGCACTATTACTACCTACCCCAAAGCGGTTGGGGCTAAAACCCCGGCTGAGGTAATTAGTTTAATAGACAAGAGCCTTCAGGATAAAACCCCCGATAGTCAAGCGGGCGGACGCAAAACCTACGTCTATTTCGTACCCAACACCAAAAACGACGTGTTTACGGTGGTCGGCTCGGATGGCACAATTATTACCGCTTACCCCGTGCCGCATGGCAGCAAGGACGAGAATTCATGACCAAAACTCAATTTCAGTTAACTTTGAAGCTGCAACCGAGTCCCGAAGGTTTACGCCAACTTCAAAACTGGCCCAAAACTCCTTTTAGTCCTGATTTCGCGGTGGCAGCAAGTGGCCTGATTCAGCTTAAAATTGGCGATAAATTTATTGGGGCGCGAGACGGTAAAATTTTCGTAGGCTCGCCTTTTGATAAAACGCTAAATTTTTGGTTGCCGGATTACCTGGGCGGATTTGCCACGAATCTGGGGCAAGCGGCCCTAAAGTTACACAAGGGAGCTAAGAGCACAAAGGCCGGGTTTATTGATGAACCTGTCGCTCTCAATTTCCAGCGACAGCCTGACGAGTATATCCAGATACAATTTGAGGCCGAAGGTCAGACCATTCAGGCGGTTTCTATCCCCCTATCCAATTTTTACCACGAAATTGCCCACGCCCTCCAGAATTTCCAGCAGCAGTTAATCGCCATAAACCCCAATCTGTCCGATGAACCTGAAGTCAGGGAAATGGCAATGACAATTCGTCAGTTGCTGGAAAAAAGCAACAAGTAACAAGTTAACGCGGCGGGCTGATAGCTTTTTCAAATTGACTTTGGTAGGGTGGTATGTTAGTATCTTTTAGCACAATCTGTTAAAAATGGTTCTCCCAAAATAATCCCTACCAGAGTAAGGATTTTTTGTTATAGCTGGCAACGCTGCCGTACTCCACTCGCCCCCACAGGCCGGGGCTGCATTCTTCCCTTTTACTTCGTCAGTCGAGCCAGTCACAATAATCCCGCTATCAGACTCTTAAAAGATTTGAAATCAGGACTTTCGTTTTAAACCATAAACCTTTCAAAATCAGGCTTAATTTTTCTGGAGGTTTTTAAATTGAACATCGTAGTTTGTGTTAAACAGGTTCCCGAACCCACCGGAACCAATAAAATTGACCCCAATACCCTGCGGATTGTGCGGGAAGGGGTGGATGCGGTTTTAGACCCGGCGGACGAATATGGGATTGAAGCTGCCTTGCAAATTATAGAGGCACAAGGTGGCACGGTCACGCTGGTTTCGATGGGGCCAGACCGGGCGTTGGAAGCAATACGGCGCGGGTTGGCGATGGGCGCAGATAAAGCGATTCACATCAGCGACGCAAATTTGGCGGGGAGCGATGCTTTGACCACCGCCAAGATTTTAGCCGCCGCCATCAAACGAGTCAACCCTGACCTGATTTTGTGCGCCACCGAAAGTAGCGACTCTTACACCGGGATGGTTCCGGGCGGAATTGCCCAAATTCTGGATTTACCCCAACTAACTTTCGCCCGCAAAATGACCGTAGCTGATGGCAAGGTTACCATTCAACGCCAGCTTGAAGGGGGCTATCAGACGGTAGAGGCTTCCTTACCTGCCTTGGTGACGGTAACAGGCAGTATTAACGAGCCACGCTATCCTGCTCTCAAGGGGATTATGCAAGCCAAGAAAAAACCCGTTGAAAGCCTGTCCGCCGCCGACCTGGGCCTTGACGCAAACGAGGTTGGACAGGCTGGCGCGAAAGAACGGGTAACTGGTTGGAAGCCCGCCGAGCAACGCAAAGCTGGGCAAATTGTTAAGGATGATGGGAACGCCGCCGCCGTTATTGCCGACTTTCTGGCAAGCATTAAAGTTATTTAGGAAGGGAAAGTTACAATGCCTAATATTTGGGTGCTTGCCGAGTTAACTAATGGCAAGGTGCAAAAAGTAAGTCTGGAAATTATTAGCAAAGTTCGCAACTTTGGCGATGTTACCGCCATTGTATTAGGAGCGGGGGCCGAATCACAGGCGGAGATATTGGGGGAATATGGCGCAAAAAAGGTATTGGTGAGCGAAGACCCGGCCTATTCCCAATATCTGGCCGAGCCCACCGCTTATACGGTGGGTACGCTGGCGGAGCAACAAAAACCCGACCTGATTGTGATTGGCACAACCTACGACGGACGGGATGTAGCCGCCCGCCTGAACGTTATGCTGGGGTGCGGGGTTATCACCGATGCTGCCGATATTAATTACGAGGGTGGAGCTTTGAAAGTAACCGTGCCCTGGTATAGTGCTACTACGCTGGTGGATGTTACCTCGCCCAGCAGTACCGCTCTACTATTGGTGCGACCCAAATCCTTTGCCGCCGAAAAGCTGGAGGGTGCGGCTGCCCCGGTGGTGGAGCAAATCAGCCTCACTCTGCCGGACAGTGCCAAACGCGCCAGGATTATTGAAACCGTCAGCGAAAAGAGCGAAGGGCCAAGTCTGGAAGATGCCAACGTGATTATTAGTGGCGGGCGCGGCTTGAAGGATGCCAAAAACTTCGAGCTATTGCATGAACTGGCGACTCCCCTGAACGCGGCGGTGGGCGCAAGTCGGGCAGTGGTAGATAGCGGTTGGGTTCCTTACAGCATGCAGGTCGGGCAAACGGGTAAGACCGTCAAGCCAACGGTTTATATCGCGGTGGGCATTAGTGGGGCGATTCAGCACACCGTTGGTATGAAAAACTCTAAAAATATCATTGCGATTAACACCGATGCCGATGCGCCAATCTTCAAGTTTGCCGATTTGGGGGTTATTGGCGACAGTCTGAAAATCATCCCGGCCCTGACCGAAGAAATCAAGCGACGCAAGGGCTAATTAAATCAAACCTAACCCCCTAGCCCCCTTCCCTATAAAGGAAGGGGGAACTAAACTCCCTTCACAGGGGAGGGGTTTGGGGAGAGGTTAACTAAAGGGGGTTAACATGACGGTCTGGGAATATTTTCACGCCTTCTTACCCGCGAAAATGAATACGCCAAGCGGGATAAAGAGCTTTGACCCCAGCGTCGGGGGCGGGCCAAACGCCCTGTTGCTGGAACACAACACTTATACTACTCAACTTGGGGCGCAGGGTTGGGAGTTGGTTTCAGCCTGTGCCGTCAGCAATGTGGATGGCATTACCGCCGGGGTTTACCTGATTTTCAAACGAGCCAAAAGCTAATAGAAAGCTGAAAAATAAATGGAGAAAGTAGCTCCAAATAATAGCCCAATCGGAATATTGCTATTCCTGATAGTCGTCGGTGGGGCAGGGTATTTATTCTGGCGACGGGTTGCGCCTCTAGTGAAAATGATACGGAAGGGTAAATCTGCCCCAAATTATACCGAGAATCCGGCGAGGCGGGTGGGTTTCTTCCTATTTGGGGTGGTTTTTCAGAAAAAGCTCTGGCGCAAGATTATACCGGGCACTTTCCACGCCCTGATTTTCTATAGTTTTATTCTGGTAAACGTCGGAGTGCTGTACTCCATTTTTCACGGGATGGTTCCGCTAAATATCCCCATCCTATCCTCCCAGCCTATTGCCTGGATAGTTGATACTTTTATGATAATGGTCTTTGTGACGCTGGCCTACTTTGCCATCCGTCGGGCCTTTATCAAACCTTATTATCTGACCAATACCCGCGACGGTTGGATTGTTATTAGCCTGATTGGGCTGGGTATTATCGCCGAAATGCTAAACGAAGCCTTTGCGTGGCGGGCCTATCCCACCACTGAAACGGGCTATCCCTTTCTGGGTCGTCGTCTGGGGGAATTACTAATCCCATACGCCAGCGATTGGCCTTCTAAAACCGAAGCACCGCAGGCCGTCCGTGACCTTGCCCTGACTTTATGGACGGGCGCGTATTGGCTCAAGATAATTATTGTGATGGTTTTCCTGATTTACATCCCGTCCTCCAAACATTTCCACGTCATTACCAGCCTGTTTAACACCTATTTCCAGAATACCGCCCCTAAAGGGCGGCTGCGTTTTATGGGCAATACCGAGGAAATTGAAAAGAAAATTGAGGACGAAATACCGCTTGGCGCAAGCAAGATTGAGGATTTTACTTGGAAGGATTTGCTGGATACCACCGCTTGTACCGAGTGTGGTCGCTGCACTTCGGTCTGTCCAGCTAACCTGACGGGCAAACCGCTTGACCCCCGCAAGATTGTAATTGACATGAAGCGGACTTTTTATAACCAGAATCATGTCAGCCTGATTAGTTACCGCAATCCGGGAAAAACCACTATTCATGGGGCGGCAGATAGCGGGGCGGACGCGGCGGAAGGGCCATTTGAGTTGCCGCCGCTAGTGGGTGGGATGGTGACGGCTGATGAATTGTGGGCTTGCACCACCTGTCGGGCCTGTGTCACCGAATGTCCGGTTTTTATCGAGCATGTGCCAAAGATTGTGGATATGCGCCGCTATCTGGTGCTAACCGAAAACGAGTTCCCCAAAGAAGTTACCGGGCTGTTCAACAATATGGAGCGCAACAGCAACCCCTGGCAGATTAACAATCGGGAGCGGGCGGATTGGCTCAAGAGTTTGCCCGAACATATGCAGCACCGCCAGATGGCTGAAATTGACGAGAGCGAAGAAGTTGACGTGCTGTTTTGGGTCGGTTGTATGGGCAGCTTCGACAATCGCAATAAAAAAGTGGTACAAGGTTTGGCGATGATTCTGGAGGAAGCCGGACTAAAGTGGGGGATTTTGGGCAAGGAAGAAAGCTGTACAGGCGACCCGGCCCGCCGCATCGGTAACGAATATCTTTATGCGACCCTGGCCCAGCAAAATATTGAGGTCATTAACGCCTACAAAGAGAGGCACAAAATCAAAAAGATTGTGACAGCCTGCCCCCATTGCTTCAACACTATCAAAAACGAATATCCCGAATTTGGCGGTCATTTCGAGGTGGTGCATCACACCAAACTTATCGCTGAGCTAATCGAGGAAGGGCGCATTAAGCTTAACGACGGCCTTGACGAAACCAATATCACCTACCACGACCCCTGCTACCTGGGCCGTTATAACGATATTTACGAAGCCCCCCGCTTTGTGCTGAACAGCCTGGGCAACGGTCTCAAGAAAGTGGAAATCGCCGAGATGCCCCGCAACCGTTCCAAGAGTTTCTGCTGTGGTGGCGGCGGTGGTCGGGCCTGGATGGATGATAAAATCGGTACACGGGTAAACCAGACCAGAGTTCAGGAGGCCGCCGATACGGGCGCGGCGATTGTGGCGGCGAGTTGCCCCTTCTGTATCACAATGTTCGAGGATGGTATCAAGGGTAAGCAGCTTGAGGATAAAATCAAGGTGATGGATATTACCGAACTGGTGCAAATCACTCGCACCAAGAAGGCTCTGCCAATGGCCTCTACTGGCGAATAGTTGTTGGTTGACCTAACCCCCTAGCCCCCTTCCCTAAAGTGGAAGGGGGAACGATATTCACAAAAAGGGTAGACACATAGGTCTACCCCTACAAAAATTCGTTCTTTATTCTTACTTCTTGCTCCTACCCCTTCGCGGCGGCACTCCGTATCGCGCTGACCAATTCATCTCCACTAAAGGGCTTGACCAGAAAGGCATGGGCCCCGGCTTGCATTGCCAAGCGATAATAACGATCTTCGTCCTGCACCGACATAATTATTATTGAAATGGCGGGGGCGATAGTCCGAATCTGCTTTGTAACAGTCAGGCCGTCCATCTCCGGCAGATTAATATCCATCAATACCACGTCAGGGCGCAGGGTGAGGGCTAATTCCATAGCTTGTTTACCCGTCGCCGCCGAGCCAATTACCGCAATATCCGATTCAAAACCAAGCAGATTTATCAGGTTGTGGCGGGTTCCCTGGGAGTCCTCTGCCACAATCAGGCGAATTTTATTGGTTAGATTTGTTACGTTTAGTGGGCCAGTCATAATAGCTCCGTCTAAATTCAAGTTTTCAATGGCAGATTAAACTCTTTTTAATGTCCGTTAATTTTACCTGTTTTCCCGCTCAAATGCAAAGGGCAAATGGTACTACCTGAAATAGAGTCATTTTCATATCCTGATTTTAAGGTTATCGCCAATGGTATAGCGAATTGCCCATTGGATTAGAGAATGTTAATATAATCAGTAAAATTATGGTGTAGTTGAGAAATCAGGAGATTTAACTATGAGTGAACCCTTCCAGCAAATAGCGGCGGAAGAAGCCGGAGAGCTAATCGAGCAGGGGGCGCGAGTGGTGGATGTGCGCCAGGAGTACGAATATAGTTACGACCATATCGAAGGAGCCACCCTACTCCCGATTGATGGTCTTTACAGCTTCGCTCAGAGTTTAGCCGCCGCCAATTTCCCCAAAGATGAACCGATTATTTTTGTGTGCGAGATGGGTCAGCGTAGTGCCGCCGCCAGCGAAGTAGCCGCCATTGCGGGTTATACCAAAATCTATAACCTTGAGGGCGGCATGAATATGTGGCGTTACTCCGGCCAGCCCATAATTCGTGGCAAACGTTAAGGGGTTCCTAGTTATTAGTTCTTGGTTGTTGGTTGGTCCCCGTTTTAATGTAGGGGCGACCTGTTGGTCGCCCGGTAGCCCAAAATTACAAACTAGCCTGTTGATGGTAGGGCTGCCCACCCACCAACATCATTTGCACGGTAGTTAGCTGTGGATTTGTACGGGTATTTACCACAATTACATCGGCTGAAAGACCCGGTTGTAGACTACCGATTTTATTGCTTAAACCCACTACCCTTGCCGCATTAGCCGTTACCAGATTTACCGCGTCCACTATCCCCAGCACTTTTTGCTCGATAAGCATAAAAACGGCGTGTAATAAGGTTGATGGAGCATAATCCGCCACCAGTACGTCACACAAACCACGTTGCACCAGTTCCAGCGCGTTGACATTCCCGGTATGCGAGCCGCCCCGCACGATATTGGGCGCACCAGCAATAATCGGCAAGTTCAACTCACGGGCGCGGGTTGCAGCCTCAAAGTTTATCGGGAACTCCGACACCCGAATGCCAAGCTCATACAAGTTATCCACCGTCTCAGCGCTATCGTCATCATGCCCAGCAACGATTATACTATCGCTCTGTTTGACCAGGGCGGCGACCTGTTCAAGCTGATGGCGGCGGATTGGCTCGGTTTGAGCTTTTAAATCCCAGAGCTCTTTTTCACGGGCAGCGACTATTTCGGGTTTGTCTCCGGCAGGGCCAAGCAGGGCTTTTATCATCGCCTGTAAAATGTGCTGCTTGCCATATTGCCCCTGTCCCGGCGAATGGTCGTTTAGGGATAGATAATGGGGTGGCTCTCCCGCCAACGGACTTTGCAATACCCCGATAATCGCATCCAATGCCCCTTCGCTTCGTAAATCGCAACGATAGAGCAGATGATGATTCAGGTAGGAAAAATCCTCCTGCCTAAACGATAATAGCTGTTTTGCCATTTCCGCCGCCCGTGCGACGGTGCGGTCTCGCAGGAACAAACCTCTGTCGAAGGATACGGCATGGTAGGTTGTGGTTACGCCCGCCGCCGCCAAAGCCCATTCCATCTGGTGAAAAGCCAGAGCCGCCGGAAGAAACACCCCTTTGCGCGGCTGTAACATCTTCTCGTAGCTATCGTCGTGGAGGTTTATGACCCCCGGCAAGATAAACTGCCCTTTTACATCTATAGTCTGGGATTGGGCCGGGTATATCTTCGAGTTAACCTCTACAATTAACCCGTCCTCAATCACCACACTCCCCGGTTCAAGCACCCCCACAGGCGTTATTGCCCGCCCGTTCGTAAGAATAGTTTGCTCCATATTCTTTCTTTCTATAATTCGGTCAAAAGTCGAAAGTCAAAGGTCAAAAGAGAAGGTCAAAAGAGAAGGTCACTGGATTTAAATTTTTCGACTTTAGACTTGTAATCTTCGACTTTTTCTTACCGACAACCGACAACTGACCACCGACAACCGCCTCAAGCTACCTGTTTGCCACGCGACAGGGTTATTACTTTATCCGACAGCCGTTGCAACAGGGCCGGGTCGTGGAAAACCCCCAACATAGTCACGCCCGCCGCCTTCGCTTCTTCCAGCAGGGCTACTACCACCGCCTGATTCTGGCTATCCAGAGCCGAGGTTGGCTCATCTAACAACAACAACCGGGGGCGGCGGATGAGAGCCTGAGCAATATTGACCCGTTGCTGCTCCCCACCACTAAAAAAGACCGGGTAGCCATCCCACAGTTCCGACCCAATGCCCAGCCGCCCCAATAACTCCTGAGCCTGTAACCGGGCTTCGGCCTTCGCCACCCCTGCTAATAAAAGCGGCATGGCTACTAAATCCTGAGTAGTTGTGCGGGGCAGGGGATGCAAGAATTGTGAGACAAAGCCGATTTCGTGACCCCGCAACCGGGCCAACTGTCGAGCTGATGAGTTGGTTAACTCGCGGGGCTGTCCTTGCTCCGGTTGGTAGAAAATTTCCCCATCGCTGGCAACATAGGTGCCATATATACATTTCAGAATAGAGCTTTTGCCACTGCCGCTTACCCCGGCAATGCCCATAAACTCGCCCGGTTTGATTTTAAACGAAACCCCTTCAAAGGCTCGTACCTGTTTGCCTTTGAGGATATGCAGCAAAAAATGTTTGCTTAGATTATTTACTTTAAGATGAAATCCGTTCATAATTACCTCTCAGAGTAACGAGTACCCAGTAACGAGTAATGAGATAAAGAATTTGCTGATGGCTGACAGCTTTACCGACAACCGACGACTGACAACCGCCTAATAATTGGTTGAACTGACCAGCAGTTGGGTATAGGCGTGCTGAGGGTCTTCCATAATCTGGTCGGTCAGACCACTTTCCACAATCCGCCCGTTTTTCATCACCAGCGTGCGTTCGCTCAACAAGCGGATAACCCCCAGGTCATGGGACACTACAATAATCGCCACCCCGCTCTCGCGTTGCACCTCTTTAACCAGGTCAATCACGCCCGCTTGAACTGAAACATCCAACCCGGTAGTCATCTCGTCCAGCAAAATTAGCACGGGTTGATTAGCCAGAGCTTTGGCAATCTGCACCCGTTGTTGCATACCGCCACTAAAGAAGGCCGGGAAGTCGTCCATGCGCTTGATGGGCACTTCCATGCGGTCTAAAAGGCCGCTTGACCGCTCCCGAATCTCGCTGACTGTGCGCCAATCCGCTGCCAAAAGTCGCTCGGCAATGTTGCCCCCGGCGGTAATGTGCAACCGCAGACCCATCGCCGGATTTTGCCGCACCATGCCCATCAAAAAATCCTGCAAATAGCGGGCTTGCTGGCTGTTGGTCTGGAAAATATCGGTTTGCCCATTATTAAAAGCCTGCAAAAAAGCCTTGCCCGAAGTTGGCTCAATGTCTTTGTAAAGGCAACGCAAAACGGTGGTCTTGCCGCTACCGCTCTCGCCTACTACGCCCAAAACTTCGCCGGGGTAAATCTCGAAATTCACATCGGCACAGGCAATCAACGCCCCACAGTTGCGGCAGAGATTGGTTTCCAGGTCTGGCCCGGTCAGTTCCAGGCAACGCTCACAGCCCTTGCCGTAGCGTTTGAAAAGATTTTCGACCACCAACAAAGGGGCTTCAACCTCAAGCGATTGGTCAGGGTTCGCCGTTTCTAATTCGATGCTCATGTTTATATCGCCTCCTTGCTCTGGCGGGCGACCCGACCATCACACCAGGCCGTGTCGGAACACATAAAAATCTTTTGCCCGTCGTCAGTGATAATTTCATCCAGGTAAGTATTCGTGCTGCCACAACGGGCGCAACCCATCCCGTGAAAATTCTCTACCGTGAAGGGGTAATCCTCAAAGGCCAGGGGTATAACCTCAGTACGAGGTGGCACGGCATACAACCGCTTTTCCCGCCCCGCCCCAAATAACGATAAATGGTCGCTCTGGTGAAGCTTATCAATATCCCAGCGCGGAATCGGGCTGGTCGCCATAATATAGCGTCCGTTAACCAGCACCGGGTAACTGGTCGCCCGCGCAATCAGGCCGTGCTTCACTACTTCTTCGTACAGAGCCACCCACATCCGACTATAATTCTTGTCGGCGTGCATCCGGCGGGTCTGGTTTTCGGAGCGTTCCACCAGCCGTAGAGGTTCAGGCAAGGGCACTTGAAACACCAACGTCTGGTCAGCCCGCAAACGCTCTTCAGGGATGCGATGGCGGGTCTGGATAACGGTAGCCTCGGCGGTTTCCAGGGTGGTTGTAACATCGGGGGTGGTTCGCTCAATCAGGCGGCGGATATTGACGGCGTTGACCCCGGCATCTGTTCCCTGGTCAATCACCTTGATAATATCGCCTTTGCCAATTAGCGATAGGGTGATTTGCAAACCGCCCGTACCCCAACCGCGTCCAATCGGCAATTCCCGTGAACCAAAGGGCACTTGATAACCCGGAACGGCGACGGCTTTTAACAGACTGCGCCGAATCTCTTTCTTGCTACCCTCATCCAGAAAGGCATAGTTATAGCTCTCTTGAGGAGCTATCAAATCTTGTAAAGCCATTACTTTTGCATCTCCTTTTCAAAGGCCAGACGGCGTTCTTCGCGGGCGCGGTCAAGGTTGGACTGAAAGGTTACATAGTGGGGTAGTTTCAGGTGTTCCACATAGCCACTCGACTCCACGCTATCCACATGGTAAAGCACAAATTCCTGGTCGCCAGTGGGGGAATTGCCACCCAGCTCCAGAGCCTTATCCAGAATCGCCATCGAAATTGCCTTACGCTCGTTCTGCCCGTAAACCAGCCCATAACCAAGCTCAAAGAGTGGCTTGGCCTTCTCGTCATCGCGCTCCTCGCCCGCATTCCCCATGGTGGTCTCCTCGCCGCCTTTACCCTCAGAGTTATAGGCGTGGGATATACCTTCCACTTCAGTCAGGCGGACGTAGCCAATCCGCACCGGGTTGCCTGTTATCGGATGTTGAAATTCCACCGGGGCTTTGCCGTAGCGCAATTCAGAGATAGTGGGGTGAACCGCCCCATAGCCGCGCATGGAGCTATAACCAAAAGCGACCATCGCGCCACTTTCGCCCCGTGCCAGGGTTTGCAAAACAGCCGAGCGGGGAGCAGGGAATTTCAGTGACTCGCGGGTAACATCAAACGGCTCTTTTTCATTTGAGGGTTCAAGCGGAGCTAATAACCCATCCCCGCGCAACACATCCGACACCCGGCTAAAGCGGCGGGGCGGGGCGGCTTTTTCTTCCAGGGCTACCGCTGCCTGATTCTGTTTGGTTTCGGTCAACAAGGCATAATCCAGCAAACGTTGGGTATAATCGCGGGTGCGCCCCAACAGTTGCCCACCCGGTATGCTTTTAAATGCGCTGGAAATTCGCCGGAAAACCACCATTTTCTCAGTATCAATCGGCAGGGAATAGCCGACCCTCTCCAGGGTAGATTTATAAGCCCGTAGTAAAAATACTGCCTCGGTAATATCGCCTTCAGCCTGTTTGAAGGCTAAGGCTGCCAGTTTTTCGTCATACAACCCGGCCTCGCCCATAATCTGGTCTACCACCAGGCGTTGCTGCTCCACGATTTGCTCTATCTGTAAAAGGGGACTTTGGCCTTCCAATCGTCCGCGCTGTACTAAACTCTCGGCGGCCTGGATAGCACTCAAGCCGCCCTTTACTGCCACATAACCCATCTATATACCTCCAATTCAGAATAAAGGAGCAAGGAGCAAGAATGTGAAACAAAGCTAACCCCCTGGCTCAGGACACGATACATCGTGTCCCTAAGAATATCCTGCTGATCCTGTGCATCCTTGTTAATATTCTTCTTCCGACAACCGACTACTGACCACCCACAACCGTTATGCGGGTGCTACGGGGCAAGCCCACCAGTTTGCCGCTCGGCGTGGCCCAGATAATATCTAACCCGGTAGGGTAGCCCGCGTTAATGCTGCTCAGGGTATTAAAAAAGGTGGCGTTTGTTCCGGCCACCCATAGCTTTTGGTTAGGTTCAGCCCCCGGCCCGTTTAATGCTAACAACGTGCCGTTACCCTCGCCCTCGGCCTCATTCGCCAGATTTTCCACCCGACTGATTAATGTAGTAGCGATGTTGGGGTAAAGCAGACTACCGGGGTTAAGTTGAGATAACAAACTGGTTTCGGGAGCTTCTAGCGTCGTCACATAATCGGCTTTGTCGCGGGTCACGCTACGGCTACCCGTAGCGGCACTGAGTATTGGGGTCAGGTTCATCGCACTATCGTCGTTACCTAACAGGCAAAAAGTTACTTCATGGTCAATCAGCGTTGCCAGAACGCCACTCAGAGTTTCAAAGCTGGCAAATTTGCTGGAATTATTGCTTAACAGCCAACCAACCGGGGGTAATTGATAGATTTTGCCGGGTCGGGCCATCGCGTCTAACATTATACGAAAGATTTTCTGAGTATCGGCGATTTTATCAAAGCGTGAACCCGTTAAAACAGGGCTAGAAGTCATAATTAAGCCTCCATTTCGTCAAAGTTAACGGCGGTGGGGGCCACCCTAGCCCAATCAGCCTCGGCTTCGGCTTGCTGGAAATGAGTCAAAACCGCCAGAGTTTCCAGAACGTCGGGCGAAAGGGGGTGTTGTCCTTCCAGAGCCGCGTCACAAACCGCTCCCGCCAGCGCGTGAAGTTGATTGTCGCCCAAAATGAGCATGTAACCGGTCTGTCCGCAATAACGCACCTCGGCTTCGGTCACTACCGCCTCACCGAAATTAAAAACCGTTCCCTGAGCCGTTTCGCGGGCGCGGAGCATCATCACGGCTGGTTTGGGTTCTCTGGTAATTTCAACCAGATTATCCGTTTCCAGCAAGCGGTCAGCCATTACGATTAGCGGGGCGGCTGGACCACCCGCCATAATCTCAAAGCGTCTTTCTCTTTCCATCAATTATATTTCCTTTTTAATCAATAAACTTTGTAGCGGCGGGTTTGCCTGCCCCTCCTATACTCAGGGGGTAACTCGCCCGGAAGGGTCATAGACCCTGCCCTCCATTAATTTCTAATCTACTAAGGCATTTCAAAAAAAGTATTTTTAAGGTATAATCAGTTGCGTAAAGCTTTACGCATATTAGTTATAACATGCTTTCAAGGGCTGTGTCAAGGCAAAATAATGGTTGGTAGGATATAATATTGGGATGAGTCAAAAGAATTTTGAAAAAGAACGACTGGTGCTGGCGGTCAACCCGGTGGTAGGTCACGACCTGAGCAAACAGGCCGAAGCAATAACGAGCCTGGAAAAATACCTCGGTCAGGCAATAGGGCTATCCGTACAGGTAGGGGTGCGGGATAGCTACGAAGAAACCTTGCTGGGGATGGAGCAGGGCGAAATTGATGCCGCCCGCCTCGGTCAATATGCCTTTGCCCTGGCACAGGCGCGTTTTGGAGCAAGGGCTCTGGTTAATGCGATTGATATTACTGCCAGCGACGATGTAGCCCCCGCCCCCTATCGCAGCGTGATTATCACCCGTGCCGATAGCGGCATTACTAATCTGGTTGAGTTAAAAGGGAGGGAGTTTGGTTTTGTAGACCGCAACTCTACCACTGGCTACCTTGTGCCAACCTTCCTGCTAGAACAGGCCGGACTTGACCCAGCCAGCGATATTCAACCCCACTTTTTGCTCAATCATCAGGCCGTCGCCGAGGCGGTAGAGCGGGGCGAATTACTGGCGGGGGCGGTAATGCAAAGTGAATTCTTACAGTATGCCATTAAAAAGCCTGAACCGTCCTTGCGAGTCTTGGCGACCTCACCCCTGCTATCGAGAGGGCCAATCGCCATCAGACCCGGCTTGCCCTACCAGCTAGAAAAAAAGTTACTCTCGGCACTGGTGCAACTTCATCAAGCCAACCTGCCGGGCGCGACCTTGCTAATTCCGCCCACCCAGCGTTTTACCCCAGCTAACCAGCGCGAAATGACCCTGAAAACAGTGGCGGAACTGGCGGGGGTAAGTTATGGCACGGTTTCGAGGGCGATTAACGGGCGTGACCGCATTGCCCCCGCCACTACCGCTCGTATCTTGCGATTGGTGGAGGAGTTAGGCTATCGGCCTAATGCCAACGCTCGCAGTTTGCATCAGGGGCGGGGCGATTTGGTGGGCTTGTTGTTACCGTCCCTGAGTTTCCCCGGTCTGGACGATATTATTAGCGGAGTCCAGGAAGCGTTGGGCGAGGCCGGAATGCAACTGCTGGTGTGTCCGGTTTTGCAAAAAGAGGCCACCAGTTACCAGAAAAATTATTTTGAGCTGCTCCACAACAACCGACTGGAAGGCTTATTACTGACCCAATGGAGCGCGAACAGCCCCGAATCCCAGGAATTGGCCCAAAGTGGTCGCCCTACCGCTTTGCTGGAACAGGAGTTACTGACCGAGGGGCTAAAAACGGCCTGGAACTGGTTGCGGGAGCAAGGTCATTCTAAAATCGCGCTGATGGTAGGGGCGGACTCGTTATTAGAGCCGAATATTACCCGCCATCTCTTTAGCCAGTTTGCCGAGCCAGATTTTCAGTTTTTCACCGATACTAATCTCACAGAAACCGATTTTTCCGGGCAGATGCCCGATGCCTTTCTTTGTACTGACGATAACACTGCTTTCAGGCTGCGGCAATCCCTTTCAACAGAGACTACCGTGTTAGGTTTTGGTAACTCCTTGATAGCACAGTGGGCCGGAATACCCAGCCTGTCCTACGATGGTGAGGCGTTGGGCAAAGCGGCAGCCTATCGCTTGCTAAAAACTTTGGGTCTTAGTGGGCAGACCAGCAAACAATTCCTGAATTTCCGGGTTGTTGGTCATCGGTTGTCGGTTATCGGTGGTCAGTTGTCGGAAGAAGAATATTAACAACCAACAACTGCTTTACAACATGGTCTATAATAGTATTAGAAACTATTCAGTTGTGATTGATAGGTAAGGGTGGGCTGGCAAACCCCACCAGAAACAAATCTCGAAGGTGAGAGATATGGCAAACAACGAAGTAATTTATTCGCGTCTAGGGACGGGCGTGTTGGATTTAGGAGTCGGCGATTGGATGAAATGTGACGATATAGCTGGCTACAGCTTTGTGCGTCACCCCGACCAGGACCTCAAATATTATTCCCACCAACTTCTAAGAATTCTAGGAAAACATTTCTGTGCCAAAGAAGCCTATCAAATCTGGCACGAAATTGAGCGATACCGCGCCCGGATTGAAGCCGTCTATAGCCCACCCAGCGGGGCTCAGGGCCACTTGCAGTTTGATAAAACCGCCCAGGAATGGTATACCATTTATGGCCCAAGATTTGAGAAACTCTGGTATTTAACCGCCCCACTGGATATTCACTACGCCCGCACCACCGGGCGAGAAAAGACACAGGGACGCTGGTTGCGGTTGTTACACCCCGATTTGATTGCCTTTAGCGAGAGCGGTTTTTCACCTATTTTGGTTTTGGCTGCATTGTGGGATGTAAGACCTGGGGGGTTATGGACAATTGCTAAAATGTTATTTGGCTCAGACAAACTGGCTCTAGCCCGATTATGGACTAAATTGGCGGCCTTACTGATGAATTTTGAGCTTGATAACGCAGCTCTTGACCGAGCCCTAACCGAAATTACTGCCCACGCTGCTTATCTTAGTCACAAAGAGGGCTACCCGGTGGGTGCAGCGGAAGTAGCAATGGATTACTTCCGACGGCTGGATTTAGGCGGGCTAGGGGTTGAGGTTATTACGGGCGAACTTAATAAAACAGAGTCAAACTAGGGGGTTTGACTCTGTTTGTCGCTAATAACTGGTTGCAACCAATTATTCCTGGCTAATGGCCCTAACAATTTGGTCTGGACAGGGGTAATCGGCCTATAAACTTAGTCGTTCAGCGAGTCAAAACCCGTGCCACCCTTGCAGTTCATCACCCCAACCATTGTATAGGCCGTTCATTTCGATTGTCCCCGAACCTGCGCCACTTGCCCCTGCTTCCATTCCGGCGGGAAGGTTGTGCCCTATTACTAACCACTCCAAGAGTGCCAGCTACCGTCGGGGGCTGCCCACCAACAGCCCTGGGCTGGGCATGCATTCGACGTAACTTTTAGCGGATTTTCTAACCAGCCCGTATTATATTTTACCGAGCGTTTTCTAGCAGCCGCTACCACCGATAGAGTTTGAAACTGTTTGGCAACTTGTTTCGTCATTTATAACAGGAGTCAGAATTTAGGAGTCAGTAGTCAGAATAAACAAAAAATCTTCGTAGGAGTAGACCCGTGTGTCTACCCTGAATTTGATAGAATTATTCCCCTTCTAAGTTAGGAAAGGGGCAGGGGGTTAGGTCAACCAATGACCGAAAACCAACAACTAATAACCAACAATCACGAATTAGCCACCGACGAGTATCAATTGGTTCTGAGGGCGGCAAAAGGCGATTTTGACTCTTTTGAGGAGTTGATAAAGCTTTATACCCAACCCCTCTGGAAATTTGTCTATCGGCTGCTTGGCAATGCCGAGGATGCCAACGACGCGGTGCAGCAAATTTTAATCCAGCTTTATCGCTCTTTGCCAAATCTGGACGACCCGGCCCGTTTTCGGCCCTGGTTGTTTAGGGTTGCCCGCAACAAGTGTCTTGACCATTTACGCCGCAAACCCAGCCTGACGTTTTCAGATTTTAATAGCGATGATTTTGAGGGGGATATGTCCCCATTGCAGCTTTTCCCTGACCCCACCCCCTTGCCCAACGAAATTATCGAGCGGCGCGAAACTCAGGCATTATTATACGAAGCTATTGCCAGTCTGCCTGAACGGACGCGCCAGGTGGTGGCCCTGCGCTATTCCACCGACCTGAGTTTTGGGGAGATTGGCGAGGTTTTGGGCATAAATGAGAATAGTGCCAAAACCTTGTTTCAACGGGCTAAAGCACCCCTGCGCTTCTATTTGCGCCAACGGCTTTTTGAATTTTAATAATTTACTGGAAAAGATAAGATGAAACGCAAGCAATATCTGGATGATAAAACCGAAAAACTGGACGATATTGACCGCCTGTTCCAGATGGCAGAGCAGTCTGACCCTGCTCCCGGTAGGGCTTTTCAGGATACCCTGGAACAGTTGCGGCAGGGACTAAGCAAGACGGGAGGAGTGGGAGAAATGGAAGAAAAACCTAATTCGCAGCGTAACCACTGGCGCACCCTGGCGATAACCGGGTTAGGGGCGGCGGCAATTCTGGCGGTGGGCTTTATGGCAATTTCGGCTCTGGCAACCCCCCCTGCCCCCCCGCCCCCTAGCATCGTCAGTCTGCCAACTGTTCCGGCGGATGTTGCTGCACCCCTACCGACCATACCCGTACCTAATGTTCCTGCAACCTGGCAGGTTATTGTTTACCCTGATACCGAGACAGTCGGGGCTACCACAGTTGCCGCTACTACCAGCAATCCACCAATCGCAATACCGCCGCAACAAACTATCCCGATAACGGTTCAGGAAGTCCCGCCCGCCGCGACCCCCACCCCGTCCTCGCCTGTGCGGATAAACCCACCAACGGTTAATACCCCTATCTCGCGACCCAGCAAACCTATCGCGGTTGGCCCGGTTGGGGCATTTATCACGGGCAAAGTAATCAGTTTTGACAAGGATAGCGGGCTTATCAAGGTCAACAGTAATGGCACTACTCGAACGATAAAGCTGCTGCCCACCACCGCTATAACCAAACAGGGGGTAGCAGCCAAGTCCACCGAAATTGTAGCGGGGATGACTATTTCCGCCACTGGGAGTTTCAATGCCCAGGCTCAGATGGAAGCCCTTACTGTCACCCTGAACGAAACCAGTCCCTCTGGCAATCCCGGCTTTCCTAACGAACAGGGATGAGCGGTTGTCGGTTGTCGGTTGGAATTCCGTAGGGGCGGTTCGCGAACCGCCCAGTATTGGGGGCTTCTTTGTAGGGGCGTAGTTTCTAACCCGCCCGCCAGTCAAGAAATATTAACAAGGGTGACCAGGATATTATTAGGGGATGGGGATAGGGATTAGGGAAATTCGTAGGGGCGGTTCGTAAACCGCCCGCTAGTCAAGAAATATTAACAAGGATGAACAGGATAGGCAGGATATAGGGGAATAATTGTAGGAGGATGCTCCGTCAGCCGATGGGAGTATTGCAGGACAGAGCCTGTTCCTACAGATACTCCTGACTCCTTCAAACCCTCGACTTTTGACTTTCGACCTTCGACTTGCTTCTAGCTCCCAAACCCCAAACAATAGACTATCAACATCTGACCCGGCCCGTAAGTTAGCCAAACCACATCGCCTATCAGGTTGAACTTCAAATTGTTGAAGAGTTGAGCGGCTAGAAGCAGGTCGCTAATCAGGAACAAGGTCGCCCCTATCGCCAACCCCCAGAATTCGCCTGCCTGTAGAGCCAACCCCGTCGCGAATCCGGCGGTACTGGCTAACAACAGAGCGTAAGGCAAAGCTGCCCAGTGCAAAACCGTTGCTTTGCTACCGCGAAAGACCACCACATACCAGCCTACCAGTCCAAATAGTAGCCAGACCGCCCAGGCTATCCAGCGTGTCCCGGCAGCATCTCGCCCGGTAGCATTGGCAAACTGGAGAATACCGTAAATGTAGGCCACATGTCCCAAACCAAAAGCCGCGATTCCCCCTATAACATAGTCGGGCAGGGGCAGTAATTTTGCTATCGCAAAATCGCCCACTGCTCCAAGTGTCATCCCGATTGCCAGAAACAGGGCGAAAGTTTTAGTCGGCCCTTCCGAACTAAATAAAAATCCGGCCCACCCTGCCCCCACCAACGCCAGCGATGAGCCCATGCGCGCCCAGGTTGGAATACGATGTTCATTTTCCTTATCGGGCCTGCCAAAAATAAAGCCGCCAAACAGCAAGCAGCCCCAACCGATCAATAATATTATTCGTAGGTATAGAATCATGGGTTTTAGGTGTTAGGTATTAGGAAAATCCAAAATCGGAAGAATTTGTAGGAGGCTGCTCCGTCAGCCGACAAACCATCACAGGACAGAGCCTGCTCCTACAAATTCTTGCTCCTTGCTTCTGACTGCTGACTGCTTGCTCTCTACTACCCTTTGAGTTTACCAAGCTCTTCTTCAAGCTCCTGACGTGAAATAGTAGCGTTGCCCAACTTACGAATAACCACCTGTCCGGCACAGTTGGCGAGATGGGCGGCATCCAGCAACGGCACGCCCGTCACCAGAGCCAGAGTTAAAACGGCGATGACGGTATCACCCGCGCCCGTTACATCAAAAACCTCGCTAGGAGTAGCAACCGGGGCATAGAAATAGTCACCACCGGCCTCAATCGCCGACATGCCATCTGCGCCGCGCGTGATTACCACCACCTGCGCCTCTAAATCGCCACAAAGTTGGTTCAGGGCTTCGGCAAAATCCGCCTCGGTCTGCAACTCCCGGCCCAGATAAGCCTCGGCCTCCTGTTGGTTACATTTAATCAGGCTACAACCCTGGAACTTGCTTAAATCCCCCTGCGAGTCCACCACCGTCGGCACATTGCTTAATCTAGCGGCTTCCTGGGCAGCCCGAATAACCTGGGGTTGCACCACCCCGCACTTATAATCCGAGAACAAAACCGCATCCACCTGGGGAATTATTTCTTGCAGATAACGAATAGCCTGTTTTTCGACCTCACCACTGATAGGCGAACGGTCAGCCCGGTCTATACGAGCCACCTGTTGGGGGAAAATATGGTCGCCCTCGGCTAATATTCGTAACTTATTGGTAGTAGGGCGGCCTGGGTCTACCACACAGCCACTTACATCAACCTTGCGTAAAATTAGCTCCTCCAACAACTCGCGGCCCGGTTTATCATCGCCAATAACCCCAAGCTGATAGGCAACCCCCCCCAACGCCACCACGTTACAGGCCGGAGCGGTTGCCCCACCCGGCACAATCCGCCGCCGCCGAAATTCCAGCACGACAATCGGGGCTTCGCGGGAGATGCGGCTGGGTTTGCCCATAATATATTCATCATGGTACAAATCGCCCACTACCACTACCCGTTTGCCTTCAAATAAGGAAAGATAATTTCGGAGACGCTCGGCAATTTGCATTTTATCCCCTATTTGTTGAGCCTGAAATAAGCAATTACCAGCCCCACTACCCAGAATAACGGTATCGCCAGATTATCTCCCTGAAACATCTGACCAAAGGCCGCCAGCGATGAGCCAAGCAGTTTATCAATAGGGGGGAAACTGTTGGTATAGTTCAGGTAAATTCGCGCTCCTAGCACGACGAAGCTCAGGAATATACCCAGCATAACCCCGGCAATAGCAATGGCCTGTAAACCGCGCCCCCGTCTGTCACCCGTAGCCCGACTGATTGCCAGAGTAGTAATAATTGCCAGAGCTATTTCAGGGAAAAGGTGGATGGACCCCTGAAAGGAACGAGTAATTAACAGACTCCAAACGTCAAGGCCACTTACTCGGCTATTATCAAATAGGGTTGCCCGTCCAAGCGAACCTAAATTAGCACTAAGCAGCAGCCCCCAGGCCAGGGCCCCGACCACCGCCACCCCCAAAGCACTTGCCGCCGCCAGAAAATAGTGACGGGGCGTGGTTACATAGCGCGGGATATTCTTTTGCCAATAAGTGCTGGAACTTTTAGCCGCACCGGGCGTGGCTGGAATATCTGCCCCTACCGTCCGAATCGGGTTCTTTTCACAATCCGGGCAACGCAACCCCACTGGGCTATAAATCATACACTGCGGACAGATAGGCGTGCCACAACGCCCACACTTGAGGCCAGTCTCAACCTTTGGATGCCGCTTGCAATAGGTGGTATCCACGTTAATTTCGATAACTGGTGGGCGAGATTGTTCGTTGTTACTGCTTCCACTGGAAACGTTCTGGCGGCTATTAGGTTCAGGCCAACCACTCTGGCTATTGTTAACCTGTGGCTCGGCAGGGCGATTCTGGTTGGCTTTATAGGAGTTGTAGCGGGCGTTTAGTTCCGCCATACACTCGCTACAACGCACCCCTTCGCCTGTCAGGGTTATATCGCGGGTTAAAACCTGCTTACCGCACTCGCCACAGCTAAGTTTTAGCCGCTCCTCCGGGTTCGACCCGTTATCTATTTCATCTCGGTATGATGTTGACATCTATATATTTCCTTCAAAATATTACAAAGGTAGGTAAATTACTTTATTAGCTAAGTCTTCCGACTCTCCGACTTTAGCTAGAATTTCAAGGTCACGCACACAAACTCCAATTGAGACTTTTCTTAAATGACCATATACAACACCAGCAAATAAAATATCCTGAGCTTGACGTTTCTGGGCTTTAACCAGTAAATCATCATCAAAAGTTACTAAAGCTCGCTGTAAATTAGTAGCTCGCTCTAATAAATCAGGGTCAGCCAAGCGGTCTGAATTATCTTCTTGAGCCGTTATAACATCAACACCCCGTAAACGTAGTTCGGTAGTAATCGCTTTTGGAATATGAGCATCCATCAACAGGGCGATTGCCATTTAGATTAACCCTTTAGACTTGAGTTTGGCGACTAAAGGTGATGGTTCGGCGACTAAACGAGCCTTTTCTACATATTCTTCGCGGCGTTTAATATCCTGGTCAATTTCATTTTTATGGTCGTGATAATAAGCAAAAGCCGAGTAAATTTGTCCTAAAGATAAGTAAGGATGTTGTGTATAAATTTCCTCTGGACTCCAACCCCAGGCAATTTGTTCAACCACAAGTTCTTCAACTTTGGTGGTTGTGCCTTCAATAAGTGGAATGCCATTTTCATTGAGAATAATATGTTGATAGCCAGTTGTACTTAGTGCCATTTTT